>Ga0075109_1000777_pt1 | contig 21143 bp, 14 predicted proteins | sample AntAceMetag02UKD_FD_69798 | JGI IMG/M metagenome (GOLD analysis project Ga0075109, IMG submission 69798) | Saline lake microbial communities from Ace Lake, Antarctica - Antarctic Ace Lake Metagenome 02UKD | ecosystem: Environmental > Aquatic > Non-marine Saline and Alkaline > Saline | place...
ACACAACAAATAAGACAGCTTAAAATAACACAAAAAGAAGAAGCTATTCTGGTTGCTGACTACATAAATCCAAATATGGGGGAGAAATTGAGAGACGCTAAAGTGCAGTACGTAGATGTCGCCGGAAATGCATATATAAATCAAAATCCCCTATATATTTATATAAAAGGGCAAAAGGAGTTGCTGAACAAGATAGCAAAGACGACAGCAAAAACTGGGATTGCATTTAAGCTTACAGGGCTAAAAGTAGTGTACGAATTTTTGAGAGATGGAGAGTTGATTAATGCACCCTATAGAGAGATAGCAGAGAAGGCGCAGGTGGCGTTAGGAAATATAGGTTTGGTTTTCAATGATTTGATCAACCAAGGCTATATAAGGGAGGGAATGCACAAGAATGATAAACGTGAACTTGTTAACCGTGAGGAGTTGGTAAGCAAATGGGTGGAAGAGTATCCGTACAAGCTAAAAAAGAAAATGAGGGTTGGTACATTCACAACGGAGAATCCTAATTGGTGGAAGGGGATTGATCCGACATTGACTGGCGCCTTATGGGGCGGTGAGATTGCTGCGGCGAAATATACAAAACACCTAACTCCAGAGGTCGCTGAGGTATATATAGATAAGTACAAGCTTGTTGAATTTCTGAACACGGCACGTTTGCGTAAACGAGACCCCAATATTAAAGCCGGGACGCGAATAGAGATCATCGAAAAATTTTGGAAAGAAGATGATCGTGAGTTGGAGTTAGGTCTGGTAAATCCAATGATCGCTTATGCAGACCTTATTGAAACAGGTGACCCTAGAAACCTTGAGGTAGCGGACCGGTTGCGTGAAGAATTCTTTGATTAGTATTGGGCGTGGAATATTGCCAGAAGTGCTTTCAATGCTTTATGCAGATATCCACCTCTGCGCAAAGGAGCTTGGGATCGATTATTTGGTTGTTGGTGCTAACGCAAGAGATCTAGTACTGCATCATGGGTTTGGGGCAGAAATAGTTCGTGGTACAACAGATGTAGACTTTGCCATTAGTGTTCAATCGTGGGAAAGCTTTCAAGATCTAAAGAATAGGCTGTTATCAACTGGCTATATGGAAGATACAAAAAACTCTCATCGCGTTAAATCCATTTCTAGCGGCATGGAGATTGATATTGTCCCATTTGGAGGAATAGCAGACAAAGATGCCATCATTTACTGGCCTCCGAAGCGTGACAGAAAAATGAGTGTGCTTGGATTTAGAGAGGCTTTGGATAACTGTTGGAAAGTTCAGACTAGCGAGGTTCCCGAGTTGATAATACCTGTAGCTTCCCCGGCCGGTATTTGTATACTAAAACTTGTTGCTTGGTTAGACAGAGAGGTAGAAAAGCGGCTGAAGGATGCAGACGATTTCTTATATCTCATAAAGAACTATTCAAAGATCCCAGAAATTTTTGATGCGCTATATGATGAGGGCTGTATGGAGGAACAAGGGTTTGACGAAGAAAAAGCGAGCGCTATGAAACTTGGCAAGGATGTTCGACAAATAATACTTCCTGAGACCAAGGATTTTGTAAACGAGAGATTATTTTTTAATCATAAGGAGATTGAGCAGTTTGCACGTGCTATGTCTCGAGCAGGTTACGATTCGCCAGCTGAGTGTGGTGAATGGTTAGCTATTTTCAAAGAAGAGCTTAACGCGGGGAGTTAGTGTTTAGAAGTTAAGGAATTTTGAACTGTTGAATTCTTGAGTCGTGAGATGATTCATCAATTGAAAGCCGGGAGAAGTTGATCTGAACGCATAAATAATATACGTTTATAGATTAAAGCCGGTTAAGCTTTGATCAATATTACAGTCGATGTTACTAAGATTCCCTACCTGAAAAACATTTGAACCCCCGTCCAACGAGGTTTGTTACCGTCCAAAATTAAATATTTTTAGAAGGTTATTGTTCGGTTTACTGCTTTCTTTTTTGATATAGGTAGATAGCTTCTCAGGATCGAAGCGAGCTTGTACTAGTCCATTATGCCTCTAGCCAGGTGTAAAATTCTTCGGGCATTTCATCTTCAATGGCCTCAATAGTTCTAACGTTTATGGTCGAACTGCAAGCCATCAGAGGTACTTCAATAACTTCATCCTGATTTGACCAGTTCATTTTGAGATACCGGATATTATCTTCATCATAAGCTATTCCGCGCACTCGCCCGTGGCCATACAATTTCATGGTTTTACCAAATTGCTCAATTTTTTTTAGCGCGACCAAATCGCCTTTACATATACTGCTGAATTGCTCTACTTGACGCTTGCTTTCGTAGTAATCGAATCTACAAATCCCCTTTTCTTTCCATTCGGTGTCAAGTCGCTGATCAAAATCGGCGTCGGGGCAAAACCCCATGAATAGGATGTAGGAATCGGTAGGGGTGGCATTGTTGATTGCATCAAGGACATGTTTCGCATCTGAATCGCCCTTGGTGTATTTGTCATTAACATTACGTTTCAGCTTGACGAGTTGTGCGCGACTCATGTTTCCTATTTTGATCTTGTCAATTATCTTTTCGTATTTCATAGAATCTCGCAATCCTGATTGAGAGCATAGTGCTCTGATTAGTAGGGGAAATGTCAGCTATTACCTTAGTCGGTCCAGTATCATAAATTGAACCGCACATTCTAGGCTTTGAAATAGGCGTGCGCAACGGATTAGCAGGTGGGGAAAGAGAAGCTGGAAATCGAAGAGCCGGCTACCATAGCTCACTAGTCAATGTAGTATCCTTAATATCCCGAATCTTGACTTGGTGTGTATTTGGCAATGCTAGGATCAAATTTGAACCGAAATATACTTGAGTTCAATCGGCTATCCTTGGACAGCCTGGTGACTTCTGCGCATCCGGCATCTTGACTATCCTCATTGTAAACGTGATCCCTGTATATCAAAAATACTGTATCAATGTCATTCAAAGAACCGATGGTTCTTCTAATATCGTGTTCTGTAGGACGTTTCTCTATCCGCTCCTCTAAATACCTATCGATGTTTGATAGAACAACGACGGGTATGTCCAATAGAACGGCTAAGAGTTTTAAATCAGCGACTATTGCTTCAGCGTTCTCAGAAGTGGGGGCGGAAGCATATTCTAAATTTACGCTCTGCAGATTGTTGATGATAAGTAAGTTTATTTCTTTTTCTTTTTTTGCGCGGATAGACATTGCATAGATATCTTTCTCACTAATGGACAGGCACTCGTGAATGTATAGTTCCATATCTTGTAGTTCAATCCGAGCTGACTGAAAGCTCTGTGTTTCAGCACTATTAAAATCGCGTTTAGCTATCCTATTTTTTTGGATGCCGGATTTGCTCGATAATAACTCTTCTGCTATTCGAAGGCCTGATCGAGTTCCTGCTATATAGACGGCTCTCAGTTTTTTATCAGGCTTTTGGTTCGCTAAGATGTTGTGAATGAATAGTGACTTTCCCATACTGGGTCTCGCAGCAATTAATATTAATTCGCCCGGCTTGAATCCTTCAAACATTTCATCAATCTCATCGAACCCTGTTTGAATAATGCCTGGATCGTGGTTAGCGCCTTTGTTGTTTGCTGGCTCAAGTAATTTCTCGATATATTGTTCGATTGGTCGGGGGGTATCTCTGTAATTGTTCATAGGTATCTCTTTTAAGTTGTTTTCAGTGAACGCATATCTGCGTTTGAGTGCTCCGAGTGTTTTGTTATTACACGAAGAAGAGCTTTTAGAGATTAACTGGCGTCTATGAGCCCTAACCTTCCCGGTTATCGTCAGAAGGAGCGCTAAAGTAGTTAAATAGAAAATGCGAAATTAGGGGTTTTGATTGGCACTTCTATACATATAACAAACATGAGAGTTGCGATCAGTGGTAAACGAATCTTATGAAAAGCAGAATTGGGCCTTCATGGCTCAATATTTTCCTGGCTAATTTCAGCGCTATTTGATGAAAAACGGGAAGAAAATAGAAATGTAAGGGCCGTAACTAGTTGTATTTGTTAAAAATTAAAAATTTGTACGAAATTAGTGAAAGGCTAGGCGCGGCTAAAGGCCGTTAAGGTAGTTTTTTTTAGGCAGACTTCGAAAATCAATCTAACCATGGAGATATTAGCTTTATGCAGGAGCCTGTAAGTGAATCGACAATCGACCGTTTATATGAAAAAGGTAAAGAATTTATAGTGCGGGAACAGGCTGTCTCAGTCTCGCTTTTACAAGTTCATCTGCGAATCAAGTATGAAATTGCTCTTGGAATTGTAAGCAGACTTGAAACAAACGGGGTGGTAAAACCTCTAAGTGATACTGGTCTTCGCCAACTAACTGATTTGTACATTGCCAAAAAATGATAGATAGCTCCAATCAGACTAGTCCAAACTGTTAGTTTTCACTACGTTAAGAGGTGGTATGCGTGATAAGTAAATCTCAATATATTCGGGGCCTTCAATGCCATAAATCACTGTGGCTTTACAAAAATAAACCACAATTGAGGTCAGCTCCAGAACAACCTATTGGCACTGAGTACCGATGTCCTCTTTATCTGTGCCGGTTAGAGTTCTATTTCCGAGGCATCTAAATTGTAGGAGTATCTTTAGTTTGAGAAAAGTCCTAGGCTATTAGCGGTCCGCTCAAATTTTCAAAAACGACATATAGTTTATCTTTTTTTGATAGCTTATGTCCGAAGGTATTGTTGTATTGCGGGGACCAATTAATGGAGGGTGCAAGGGTTTTTGAGGGGCAATGTGTTGGCATCCTATTGTTACAGTGTTGGTAAAAAATCGGTTCGAGCAGTAATCATACTGATAGATCTAAAGCAGTTTTTAAACGTAATCGTATAACTAATCCGAATAGACGTGTTGTTATCGGTTTCGTAAAGACAGAAGCTCATAGCGTTCATCATAGCGATTGTCAAAAGGATCCGATATGAAATTTGTACTGATGCCAGACAGTCTATCTGCGGCTTGGTTTCGCAGCATTTTAGCTGTTCAAGGTATTGTGGGTGTTAAAGTGGGCACCTTTCCCGCTTTACTGGATAATCTTGAATCCCTGTGGTTATTACCTAGGCTCGAAGATAACTTCAGTGCTAGATTGAAGGCGGAAATGGTAGTTTCGGCCAGTTCATTTTGGGTTGACAGTATTAAAGTTGATGAGCCCGCTGTCCTGGCTGAAGTTGAAGCAAGCCTGAAACATGTCCTATCAGTTCTAAGTCTAAACGACAGAATCTCTCCAATCGCTACACCTAAAAATCGCGTCGAACACTATTTTAATGATATTGCAGCGCTTCATGAAGGAATGGATCATGTACTGCCACATGATCAGATGATAGCGAAACAATGGCTAGCATCCTCGCAATTGACGGCTGTCGATTATATCCAGCTCATTCATCTTCCGGAGCTATTTTGTTTCGAAGCATGGCAAGTTGAACTTATAGAGTCACTATTGGCATTGAACACGAGTAATCGCTCCGGTGATGCTCTAACAAATTTGCTCAAGACATCAATTTATAATTCTGTTGGCATTAACGACGATATCAAACATCTGTCACAAAACATTTTCAATATTCCCCATCAGGGTAAACAGCATAAGCTAAGCCACATTCGCTGGTTGGCTTGTAGGGATAGCCTTCAAGAAGTCGAGGTGCTGGTTGGGATGGTGCAAAAAGCGTTGGCTTCAGGTGTTGATATCAAGGATATGGCCGTGGTTGTCCCTGATCACGATGATTATCTAGAAACGCTTCCAAAGCTTCTAAAGGCGTCGGGTATTTTAACCTCAAATCATCATGCCGCCTCAATAGCTTTTCAATGGGATATTCAGCTAATTAAGGATCTTCTTGTTTATTATTCAAAGAAAACTGTGGATGATTCATCTGTGCCACCGATGTGCTTGGCAGCAATAGTAACCAATCCTTTAATGCCTTGGTCATTGGCTAGGGGTCAAAAAATTGCTGAAGACTGTTTTAGCGATCGACTTGAAGAGAAAGTCATCGATGGGAGTTATGAAGATCTTGCGATACTAAAGACTCTTTTAAACCCGACACCAGAAAAATGGCAAGATTGGCTTGTTGAGGTGATAGACGATTGTGAATATCTTTCTAGAGGGAATATTTACTCCAAGACCGGCTTGCATGATGTTATTTCGTCATTAGGAGAGTCGGCTTTGTTATACAAAAAAGACGCTCAACTTACACTCAGTGTTCTTATTAGTCAGCTAAATCCGAAATCGATGAGAATTGAGCCGGAAAATTCAGGTTTGGTATCTAATGGTATTTTATTGCTCACCGAATCAGAATGGCTGTTTCATCCATTAAAGCACCTGTTCATTCTTGGTTTTAATCGTGGTAATTACGAGGTGCGAGATTCTTCAAGTGGAGTTTTTAACCTTGGTCAGTTGGTGTCTCTCGAAGAAACTACAGGACTTCTCCTTAACACCTCCACAGATAAAATAAGCAACTATGAGTTGCGTATAAAAAGGCTACTTTCGCAGAGTAGTGAATCTATTACTTTTGTTCTTTCGCAACAGGATATGGAAGGTGAAAAATTATTGGCCAGCGAGCTGTTATTGGATATGGCCATTTGCTTCCAGGAAGTGAGTAATGTGAATTCTGAAGAGCTTATACAACCAATTGGCAGCATGACTAACCCATCGCCATTCTTCAAAACCTCTGACCCAGAAAGCGTCATTGAGGCAGGTGAAGTTGAGATTAGAGATTTAGCACTAGATATAGACCTAATAAAGCTAAACGCAGCCAGCGATGGAACTCCGAGGCGCGAATCACCTAGTAGTCTTGAGACCTTAATGATATCGCCACTAGCATGGCTTTTAAGTCGTTTAAGACTGGAATCTATGTCATGGGATATCCAAGATTTGAACGTGATGCTTAAAGGCACAGTTGCTCATAAAGTGTTTGAGCTGCACTTTGATTCAACTAGTAAATTTGAGCATTCTAATTATGACGAATTGTTTAGGGAGGCACTTATTCAAGATGCGGAGTTCTTGCTGGAGCCGCGATGGCGATTAGAGAGAACGCAGCTAAAGCACGAAATAGAACATGCACTGATACCATTCATACAATGGTGTGAAGAGGAAGGATGGGAGTTTCATTCAACTGAAGAAAGGCTAGAAGGTTCACTGTGGGGACTGCACCTAAAGGGCTTTGCTGATGCGGTACTAATAAGAGGGAAAAACCACCTTATTCTGGACTATAAAAAATCAAAGTCCAGAGATCGAATTACACGCTTAAACAACGGCTATGATCTACAAACTCTCATTTATAGAGAGCTCTACAGCCAACAAAATGAAATAGGTTCTAGCGCTGTACATAGCGGCTACTACACACTAAATGACAAGACGCTTGTGCTAGATAGTGATGATCAAAAAACCGTTGATGGTATTGAGCTAGCACGTCTGGATGTCAGTCTCATAGAGCAGTCAGCTCAAGCTGTAGCACTTATTAAAGAGAGGATAAAACAACTTAAAAAAGGTGTTGTTTGTCTAAATACAACAGCAGATGCCAAGATGTGGAAAGATCTCGGGGTAAGCGCAGAATACACCATTGATGGTAATTCGCTTGTTAGCCTGCACATGAAACGTTCGGAGGATAGTGCTAATGCCTAATGTAGATAACGTCAATAATTTAGCCTCTGACGATCTAGTTACTGCGTATGCTCCACTCAATCTTATTAAAGCGGGGGCGGGCGCAGGGAAAACATTCCATATACAAAAGACGCTTACCGAATGGGTCAAATCTGGACAGGTTAAGGCCGATAGGATATTGGCTGTTACATTCACAAATAACGCCGCAAATGAACTTCAAGAGCGCATTAGGTTGGCCTTATTAACTGATGGGCTCTACAAAGAGTCTTTGTTACTTCAGCAGTCAAAAATATCTACTATCCATGGTTTTGGCCTTGAGCTTATTGAGCGATTCTCATATGAGACGGGAAGCTCACCCAAACCTAGGCAGTTAACTGACTCCGAGACGGAAGTGTTGGTCAGTCTATCAATAGCTGAAGTAGAAAGAATAATTACCATCCTCAATGACCTGTCCGGATGGGGGTATAAGGGTGGTTACAATGGCAAAGAATATACCGATGCGGTTGATGTCTTTAAATCGAGGGTTTTATCTGTCATTAAGCAATTGGTAAGCATTGGATCTAAAAGCGACGCGAGCAAGATTCTGTTACTAATTGAACAAGCGAAAGTGAGCATTAAACAAATATATGGCGATAACCTGTTTAAAGAGGAAACGTTAAACTCATCTCTATGGCGATCTATTGAAGCTATACAGGGTAAGTACTCTCAAGAGGAACTCGAAGAAGCCTGGGCATCTAATGGTGCTACACGAGGTTTTATTAAGTCGATATTTTGCGCAACGGAAAAGCTAATCTCTAGTGACTGGAGCTTATGGTCTGACTTAAAGCCAATTGAAACAGCGCCGAAAATATTTAACAAGAAAACCGGCGATCACGTACATGAAGACGCAGCGTTAGCATTTTCGATTTGGAATGCCGCTGAAAAAATATCTGTTCATCCTGGGCCGCTAAATCAGGCTCTTGAGCATATCGAAATCCTTTTAGAGAGTGCCTTTGAAACACTGGGTCATTATCAGTTGAAGAAGAATGAAACCGGGCTTGTGGACTTTGGCGACATGGTGCATCTGGCATCTCTGTTAATGCAAGACGGTCGTTGGCTCAAAGAAGTTAAAGACTGTTTTGACTGTATTATCATCGATGAATTTCAAGACACTAACCCTTTACAATTCTCTCTTCGTTGGGCTATTGCTAAAGCAGGAATACCTGCTCTGATTGTAGGTGACATTAAGCAGTCGATTATGGGGTTTCAGGGAGCTGATAGCCGGCTTTTTAGCAATCTGATTGCCAATAATAAAGAACACTCATCTGAGCTTGATAAGAACTGGCGCAGCACTCCTGAATTGATGGGGTACATTAACAAGGTAGGTCTGCGTCTATATGGTGAGTCATATACGCCGCTAACGCCAAAATCCGATATTCAGAGTAGTTTAGACCCGGTTAAGGTCATTAATTTTTCTGACGATAATTGGAGCCCTCAGGGAGCCAAAGGCAAGAGCAGCATACTCAGCGATTCCAATCTGGTAATAGTTAACGAGATAAAGAAAATACTCGATTCAGATCTCCTGATAACAGATAAAATCACTGGCCAAGTGCGAGCTGTTAGACCCAATGATATTGCTGTATTAGGACCCACTCATAGTGGGCTAGAAAATTTTTCTTCTGCACTGAGAAGGTTTCGGATTCAGTCCCAAATTAGGGAAAAAGGCTGGTATGAATCAGATTCAGTTTCTTGGGCATTACATGCTCTAAAATGTCTAGCTGACCCTAGAGATCAGCATTCGTTATTGAGCTTGAATTTGACCTTGTCCAAAGGTGCCAGCCTAGAATCGGAATTGAAGTCATACATCAGTCAAGATAAGCCCAGGAAGGTTTCGGGGATTCTTGTTGATAAGTTAAACGCAATAAGAAAAACTAATAAGCATACAACAGTGGTTGAGAGTATCCGCTCGGCCATTGATGCCCTATCTCTCTGGGATAGGTTCTCAAAGAAAAGTAGTGATTCTGATGGTCAGCAGCAGCGCGCCAATTTGCTAAAGCTAATTAAGCTCGGAGAAACCTTTCAAGATACACAGCCCGAAACGCTTCAAGCCCAGGGTATTTACGGCGCTGGCTTGTCGAGCTTTATCCTTTGGGTGGAAAAAAATGCAGAAGATTTTGATACCCAGCCCCATGTTGATAATGATAACCAACATGGCGTCGTTTTAAAAACATGGCATGCATCTAAAGGTTTGGAATGGCCAATAGTTATTGTACTCGGCATGCACGAGACAAGGGAGCCTAGACTTCCAAATATCTCGGTTCAGTATAAGGAAATGACGAGTGTTGATAGCATGTTGGAAAATGCTTACACGCAAATATTTACTGAATTCAGTGATGAGAATATAAGCAGTAAGTTAATAGAGGCGCTACTTCCTGCCGAACAAGAAACCTTTCGCAATTTAACTTATGTCGTGATGACTAGGGCCAGAGAACAGCTAATATTACCCTGGTACAATCCCGGAAAAGATAATTGCATGATCGCGCTTTTGTCCTTGGACGATTTAGAGAAAGATACGATTGTGGAAGCAGTAGTTCCATCTTCCGAGTCCGAGCTCCCTAGTCTAGAGGATAGTCAGATAATTTTTGGTCGGTCAGCCATTGACTATAAACCACTGGCTAGAGCAATTCCTGCACAGGTATCCCCGTCAGAATTGTCACATCATGCGCAATTTAAAAAAGAAGACATCAACGAAAAAAGAACAGTAGAAGTATTCGATTATCAAAGTCCAATGGATTTAGGCTTAATTGAATCTGAGCATCAAGCTTCTACTATCGGTACATGGGTCCATTTAATCTATCAGGTTCTATTAAGCAATCCAGATCTTGAGGACAGATTGTTTGGCCAGCTTGAAGTGTTTGAAAAAAACGATGGGTTAAAGAAGAGGGTGGTTCAGCAAGTTCAAGATTTCTCAAACATGTTACACAGAGATTTGGCCGCAATATCAATGCAGCCGGAACTTCCGTTGCTTGCACAAACTGAGAGCATGGCGACTATTAGTGGCATTGTTGATTTGCTTGTTGAGGTCGAAGAAGGGTTTTGGATTATTGATCATAAGACAGACGGGAAGAGTGACGAGCATCAGTTCAATCTTCATCTTCCTCAATTATTAGCGTATGCGAGTCATCTCAAACTGCACAAGCCGATTATAGGTGTTGCCGTTAACTGGGTAAGAAGCGGAATATTAATGAAGGCTACTTTGTAGCTGCCATATTAGTAATTATACTCGTTCTAAATAGGTGGCCAAATTAACTATGCCACTACACAATATGAAAGCTGCATTTGTATTTCAAAAATCTAGGAAAATTGACGAATAGTTTGAGATCGCGATTAAAATCATTAGGTGAAGCGGTAAAAAGTAACAAAGTAAAATCAAAGCAGAAATTCGAGCTATAGAAGCAAATTTTTTGATAGGAGAATACAATTTGTCCATGTTTTTGAGGCTAGCTATAACGAGGATTGGCGACTTGTTGCTGTCCAATAAAATCACTCAGGCTAAAGATGGAAGCACAATTACAGATGTCAATTTAGCGATACCAAATTATCAGCGTCCTTATAAATGGACCGCAAAAAATTCGATCCAATTGCTAGATGATATTATCGAAGCGAAGAATGACAATAAAGAAAATTATAGAGTAGGGACTCTAATCCTCCATAATAAGAATGGTTCTTCAACATACAATATTGTCGATGGACAACAACGCACGATCACTTTTTCTTTGCTTCTTATGGCTCTTGGGAATAAACCAAAAACGTTTTTAGAGGAGAACCTCGCTGATAATCCGCATAATGCCCGTAATATCCCCAACAATTTCCGCACTCTGGAAAGGCGTATAAAAAACATAATTGACGTCCGGGATAGGCAGGAGCTATTGAATTACATTAAAGACAATTGCGAACTCATCGTTGTTATAACAAACGACATTTCAGAAGCCTTCCAGTTTTTTGATTCTCAAAATGCTCGCGGAAAAAAACTCTATCCCCATGATTTGTTAAAAGCGTATCATCTCAGAGAAATGAAGGGCATTGATGCTGTGGAAACTGAAATGGTTGTAAAAGGTTGGGAGGAGTTAGAGCAAAAAGAACTCTCGGCTTTATTCAGTGACTATCTATATCGCGTTAAAGAATGGGCAAAAGGCAATAAGGCTTGGGAACTCACCGAGCATAATATGCATAAATTCAAGGGTATTACGCGACAGGATAACTACCCTTACGCCCAATTCTACAAAGGTGCGTTTGCGTACGCCGAAACAGTCAATCTATCCGCGATGCCGTTTGTTTCAGGAATGCGGAACCTAAAACCGTTTCAGTTAGAAACACCTATAGTAGCAGGGAAGCCGTTTTTCGACTATGCAAAATACTATTTTAAAATCCTTAAAGATATTCAAAATAATGACAAATACGAAGGTTATTACATAAATGACAATGACATTGTAAAAACGCTTGACATGACACGATACAAAAATGGCGTTGGGTATCGGATAACCCGCCTACTGTTCGACTCTACCATCTTACTTTATGTTGATAGATTTTGTCCTGATCGACCTGTGAAAATTGACTTAGAAATGCTGGACCAATTCGTGGTGTTTACTTTTGTCTGGGCCTACTCGCTCAGAGCTCAGTACGTGAATCTTGGATGGCTATCAGCCCAGAACTACATTTTGGGTGGTAGCGGAACAACGAACTCCTTTAATATGTATAAATTAATCACCGAAGCAGATTCGCCAACCGCACTTTTAAGCGAACTCTCAGATAGGGTTAGTCCGCTTTCAAGCGATCGTATAAAGGCTGACAAAGCCAAATTGGATGAACAAAACGGAGATGGTGTTTTTACCAATTATCTTCACCACTTTAGAAAGAACAAGTTTATGGGAGGCGATGGTGAATACTAAAAATCTACCACTCAAGGAGCAGTCTATCGCGGAAATCTACAATGGGGAGAAAGCTACTTATGAAGTTCCGATCTACCAGCGAAACTTCTCGTGGGGAAAAGATGAAATTTCAGCACTTGTTCAGGATGTTTATGATGCGTGTAATTCGGATAATACCCAGACTTATTTCATCGGAACATTGGTGTCTTTTCATAAGGGAGACCAGATATATGAAGTTATTGACGGCCAGCAGCGGCTGACCACAATTTACTTCGTGTTGAGCGCATTAGGAATCCACTTTCGGAATGAGCTGACCTATAGGGCGCGGAAGAAGTCAAATGACACTATTCAAAGTATCCCTGAAATTGATATTGACGATAAAGACAGTGGAATTGAAAGAGGATTCCAGAATGCCATAAACGCCATTAATGATATAGTGCCGGGTAGTTGCAAGGAAAAATTCAAGTCTTACTTTCAAGAAAAAGTCCATATTATTCACTACCAGGTGCCCAAAGATATTGATCTGAACCATTACTTTGAAATTATGAATTCTAGAGGCGAGCAACTAGAAAAGCACGAGATTATTAAGGCGCGGCTTATCGAAAAATTGGGTGATGCTGACAAAGCAAAGTTCAATTGTTTGTGGGAATTCGTCAGTGAAATGAATGTTCATGTGCAGCAAAAGTATCGTAACACAGATATTTTCGGAACGAACCATTGTGAATTTAAGATATCAAGCTTTGATGAACTACCTGCTATTGGTATAAAGTTTGGTACACGAAAGATCAGCGAATTTATTGATGAAGTAGGAGAGCAAAAGGAAAAGGCGAAACCGGATGTGCTCGATAGGTTCCAGCCAATAATGGATTTTTCAAATTTCTTACTGATTGTTTTGAAGCTTACCCAAATCGAAGAGATTGGTTCTGAATTAGCGAGTATTATCCTTGACGACAAAGAACTTATTAAGGCTTTTTCTAGTGTGGAAGTCGATGAGGAATTTGTTAAGGGCTTCGCTTTTAACTTACTGAAAGCAAAGTATCTCCTAGATAACTATTTAGTACATCACTCTAATGATGACGAGAAGCTTGGGGATAATACTTGGAAACTCCAGTATTGGTATAAAGACGGTAAAAATGAGTATCTAAAGAATCTTGGTGGCGAAAGTGGAAATGATCAGCACTATAAATTGGTACAACTACTTTCAATGTTTGAGGTGTCATTTACGCCTAGGCAGCGAAAGAATTATTTATTCTACTGCTTGGTGTATTTGTTTAGATCGCCAGATTTGAATATTAGAGGATACCTTGATTTTGTAGTGGGAATGGCAGAAAAATACTTTATAGATGTGTATTTGGCGAAAGACAAACTCAGTGAAAACAATACACCTAAACCTGGTAGTTTTGATAACTCAATGTTCTATAATAATAAGTTGGATATTTCCCTGCGGAATTCTAAGCGCGATTTTACTTCAATCTATGGGGATGGCGCGTCAATATCAAGAGGTATTCCGCTATTTATTTTCAATTATCTTGACTATAAGCTCTGGGAGAAATACGCTGAAACGCTCCGAGGAAAAAGTACAACAGAACGAGATCAAACACGGAAAGAGTTTTTCGATTCTCTCGGATGTAGTGATTTCGGACTTAAAATATTTGAACAGTTTTGTTTTTCTAGGACGCGCAGAAGCCTAGAGCACTACTATCCTACGGCGCTTGCGAAAGGAGAAAATGGTACGCCTAACAGTTTACAGATAAACTGCTTAGGTAATTTTGCTATGATTGGTAGTGAGGCTAATAGTTCTGGTTCAAATTGGACCCCAAAAACTAAGCTTGATCATTACTTAGATGCGTCGGGTAAGATCAAGCAGGTCAGCGTGGCATCAATCAAGCTTATGAGTATGATGCAGAAATGCAAAGATAATCAGGTCAATCGTAAACCCGGTCAAGAATGGGTTTTTGAGGATATAAAAGCACATCAAGACAAAATGCTGAACTTACTGATTGTTAAAGAAAATGAGATGTCAGTGTAACTCTTGGTATTAGACATTGGTGCCCCTTCCTCAGGTCCAAGTGGGAGAGCTGTAGTGCCATAGCAGCAGTTGAACTCACAGAGTAAGTAATTGATTCTGGCAGAAGCTGACTAGTATCTTATTAGCTGATGTGACTTAGAGTGTTACAAAAAAGGAATGACCATTGCATAACAATTGTAGCTGGGCGGGGGGGCTAAGCATCTAACGCTTTGATATAATTATATTAAGCTCGGTTCAACTTTGGTCGATATTACAAACGATGTTACTAATATTTCCTGCTCGAAAAACACCTGAACCGCCGTCCAACGAGGTTTTTTAGTCCACATGTAAATGCTTGATTACTCATTAAGCGCTTCAAATATAGTTATTTCATAGGAGCTATCTAGTCTCTCACCAGCCAGAATCAAATGAAAATGAGGTCTTCCTATCGTGAAATATACTGTATCCGGCGAAGCAATATACAGCTCTGCTGCTGCATAGTTATCAAGAATAGGTGACAATATATTCTTCTTATATGCAAACACAATTTTTTGTATTTTATTTGATAAGCCGCTGTAAACAGCGACTACCTCCCCGAAATCGCACATTGACACCCAATCTTTTTCCTTTTCTCTATCGGAGAGCGAAGGGTCTTTATAATCATAAATCTCTTCAACTAAATGGTCTATCCCCGCTCTTATCTTCTCGTCTACTTTGGCATCAACATCAACATGCAACAAGCCGTCCCATGCTGTCTTCATTTTCAACGGGCTAACTTTTACATCAAAATAGGACCATATATTACCCCGCTGTCTAGATATTAACCCGCTCCACGGGTTGTCCGGCTCAACCCAACATAACCCGGGGCTGAATTCTTTGTCCTTATCAAATTCGCTGACCAGAAAGCGTGAATATTCATCCTGGCTCATTTTGGGTTCCCGAGAGTTTTTGTAAGCGAGATTCAAATTTTGATAACTTTCCTGCAGCGCTTTAATGACCTGTTTCTTCGTCCATGCCGACAGGCTAAGCGATGAGTCCGTCCCAATTTCGTTGTAAATAATATTTCCATAACTCTCATGTGTGCAATCAGCAGAGATAGCCATGCCTTCGTCAAGAAGGACGCTTTGATAGTCACTAAATGGTCTGGGTGATTTCATTTAAATTAAATCCTTTATGCTCCACGCAGCTATTGTAGATCGTAAAATAAGAGAACATTAGAAACTTTAGAGAAACTAAAAAGTTAGCAACGTAGTACTGTCCATGATGTTCTGCCTATTTGGTCAGCTTATACAATGTATAACAAGAGCAATGCACTGAGCAAATATAATCAGTCAATAACGGGATAGTAGATTTCGCCCCAATCATCGTTTTCAAACATAATTTCTATAAAGAGTGGCATTAGCTCACTCAACATATTCTTTCCATTTCTAACTTGTTCTCTATTGAGCTGGCTTTGGTACGTCGCCCCGCCGTGAAGTAACTGGTTTCTGAGAACGTAAAGGCGGTCTAAGATTATGCTCAATAACAGGTGTGTTTGATTGTTGGCTAGAGCTTTAAAGGCAAGTTTTTTGCTTTTCTCAAAAGGCTCCTTCCAGTTTGCATCTCCTTGTCTCATAGAAGCCCAGAACGGACCGAACACATACTGATTGTCAATTAGAAGACGAACAAACTGGCTGTATTTTAACCATAAAAGATCGTGAATTTTGCCATCCTTATCCGCTTCACACTGCTTTATGGCGAATTCTTGAAAATCTCGGCGCTCACTGTGCTCAGCGCTCTCATCAACTATGGCATAGCAAGCGTTGAAGGCTACCCATAGAGCAATTACACTTACATCATCATCAGTATCAGAGTGTAACTCAGCACATCTCAACCAACTGATCGCGCGATGCAATCTAACAGCGTGGTCCTTCTCGAGTCCTTCTCGGATCTCTCTCAGGCGATTGCGTAGTTCTTCAGAATTCATAAGCTGCCACTATTTTATTGCTAATTTAGTTTCTACAATTACTTTAAGCCCGTCGCTGCTCTCCCATTTGGAGTCCAATGATCCGGTTAAGTATGCTTTCAGTGCTTCACCTTGCGCTCTTGGTGCTTTTACCATCGCGCCCTTTACTGACTCCGGCATAACAAATAAGACGCTTTTGAGTGAGTGCGAAGCCCAATCTACTCGCTCGAGAAATTCTCGATAGCCAGTAGAGGCTGAGACAAATGCGACGATGTTTTCAAGTCCACGGCTCCTCATATAGGAGGCCAATACTCGCTCTAAAAGACCTCTCGGCCAGTTCGATGTTTTGAAGGGAAGGTTATAGGTGCCTATGAGTTCTTCTGCTAGAAGCAGCCCATAGCCACCGCTAATAATGGCTATGTTTGAGCCTTGTTTAATCGCTGATGCCAGTGCAGGGGCTGCATTTACATATAGGGTTCCGGTGTATCTTTTCCATGCAGGACACAAATCACCTTCGTCTAGATGAGCTAGATTAGCCAATTCAAATCTAGCGGTGAGTAATTCCTTTCTTATATCAGCCGGAAGAGACGCGGCAATTGTAGGATTTCTGAATTTGCTTACCAGGTTGGTAGATTTTGTGCCAGAACATGGGATTAGTATCAACGTCTTTGACTTGTTCAGCTCATTGACCAGTTTGAAGTTGATCTGAACTAATGGCACTGAATACAATGTCGCCTGCTGCTTCTTGGCCCCCGTTTTACTATTAGAGCCGCCGTCTATGACATTTGTTGGGCTCTTCAGTTCGTTTTCTGTTGAGGGCTCAATCAGTGAGTTAGTTACTTTACCCTTAGGCCCTATAGCTCTTCGAATGTGACCTTGTGATTCGAGTTTTCTACATATTTGATTCACTTGTTGGCGAGGCCGGATATTGGTAGAGCTTGAAATCTCGTCGTCATCCATGTCTGGGGTTTTTGAGAGTAAAGCGATTATTTTGTCGGCATTAGTCATTTTTCTGTTTGTGCTTGTATTAGCGATTTTAGAATCACCAAAAATTCTGGGTCATAGCTTTCATCAACATGGTTTTGATTCCATAAGCCAGATGCTCTTACTTTGCCCCGGTTGGATTTGTTGCCGAGCCAGTTTTTGGAGGGAGTATTCAGTTCGTTCTTCCCAGAATTACTCAACAGGGCGATAGAGTTTCTTTCAATTATACCGCGTAGACTGCTTCCGCTCGCTTCGTCCCCTATATCGAGCCACAAGAAGGGGAGCATGCCGATATACGTGCTTACTAGAATCTCAATATGAGACTCATTGTTCTTAGTTTCTCGTGAGGCATTATTCCCTTGTCCCCAGGTTTCGTTTTCCAATCCATTTTTTGAAATTAATGCTTGGCCAACTAGTAACCTGAAAATTGAGCCACGGTGATTACCGTTTCCGGACATTGTTCCTCTGTGTGACCGTAGGCGCCCCCATAAGGTTGAGCTCGCGTTAGCGATTAGCGCATGGGTGCCCACACGTACGACCCTTGGAGTATGCGCAGGTTCTAATCTATATTCGTTGCTGTCAAAGAAAAAGTACACTCCCCGTCTAGGCCAGCGCATATGACCCGTGCATGCATTGAGGGTTCTTACTCCGGTGCGTTCTTGTAAAATTGATAACAAGCTATAAAAATGGTCAAGGTCCCTGGGGCGCATTTCGTTTTCTCACACCTGCATCTACTTCGTGGGCGGATATCCAAGAAGTTTCCGTACTATAACCCTATTGATAGTACGCCAATTTTGTGTTGCAGTCCCACTACTTATATGGGCTTCATAACAAGAGTTCAAGGTGCAGCGCGAATCAGAGCGCAAGCAAAAACGACCGTCAAGGTTGCCTGGATATATAGGAAACAAACGCCTATCAAGGTGTTCGATGGTGCGGGGAAGTAGATCGACTCCTCTAGTAAGCGAATTCGTGCGCTTTAGGCACATACCGCCGGGTGTGGGCCCATATACTTGAAGTAATTTGCTAACCCATAGGTTAAATCTATGGTGTATCGCTAAAACATTAGAAAATAGATGGTTCTCGTATTGGTCAATGGCGATTTGACGGTTAAAGTGGCCCCTACCGTGCAGGCAAATGCCTGTGGAGTGAAAGGACCTTAATTAGTAATGCATGATTTTTCCTACGATAGCGACCTAGTCGGAGGTTCCCTTATGGTGCGGGAGTCTCGGATTATTGCCGGCTTACTTTTAGAAAATGCCCCCCAAGATGAGTGGGATCGTGTTATTCTCGAAGAAAATATCTTGCAGAAGCGCAGCTCGGCATCAGCCAGGCGTAACGCCCAAGCAATACGCAAGCGTTTAGAGCGAGTAGAGCCCGGTTTTTGGCGAGCATTGCGCGATGGGGATGAAGAATTGGCAACCCAGGTCGCATTCTGTGCAGCACTGGTGCGCAATTTGTTATTGGTGGAATTTATAGAGCAGATTGTAAGTGATGCATATAGAACACATGCAGATAAGCTAGACCTTTATTTGTGGTCTGACTTTCTTGAGGGCTGCGCTCATAAGGATTATCGAATACATGATTGGAAGCTATCCTCCAAAGAAAAGATGGGCCAAGTAGTCTTTCGTATTCTTGCTGAAATGGGGTATTTGGCGAGCAGTCGTAGTTTAAGACTGCAGCGTGTGATAATCAGGCCGGAGCTGAAAATTATGCTCGAAGACAGTTCCATGCAACGAATAAAAGCCTGTATGGAAGTTTCGTCTAAAAGGAACACCTAGGAAATTATTATGGATCGTCATCTGCAAGCTCGTCTCAATCAAGTTCCCGAGAGAATCCTGTCTGAAGGCTTTTTACAAGGACAAGGCTTGGGCAATGAAATCGCATTTTGGATTTTTGATTATAATGCCGCTTTTGAGCTTCAGGTCAGGGAATCAATTGGCTTATTAAAGACGACGTTAGAGAAAAAGCGTAGCGATCTGAAATTGGTGCATATCGACCTTTTTCAATATGTGGTGGACTACCTCACAGATCGGAAATTTATCAATAAAGCGGCAGAACTGCAAAAACAAAAGGGTGATGATGCTTTGCTGAAAGCGCTCTCGGGGCCGTTACACATGAGTAAATTTGCTCCCTATTTAATGGAGCGTAGTGATGCAGCAAACAAAGACTTGGTGCTCATATCCGGCGCTGGATCTGTATGGCCGATGCTACGGGCGCACAAATTATTGAATACGCTGCACGCCGAATTGGGAGACAAGCCACTAGTTCTCTATTACCCAGGGGAGTACGACGGCCAATCTATGAAGCTGTTTGGCGAGATACCAAGAAAAAACTATTATCGTGCATTCAAATTAGTACCTTAGATGGGCTAAATACAATGGAGAAGAGTTAGCTTATGAGCATTAGAGAACTGTTTGTTAAACCGTTGGACCGATCCATCAATGGCGTAGTGAAAGCCGATCAAGATGACAATGCCACTGTTTATCAGGAATTGGATGAGTACATCGTCACCAATGAACTAGAGAAGCATTTTCGTGCCTTCTTTGAATCCTATGCAACCGACTTGAATGACCCAGCTATTGCCAACCGAGTTGGGGTTTGGATCTCCGGCTTCTTTGGTTCTGGTAAGTCGCATTTTCTCAAAATACTGTCTTACATCCTGGCAAATAAAGAAGTACAAGACAGCGAGGGCGCTGCCAAAAAGGCTGTAGAATTTTTCGATGAATCGAAAATTCGAGACGCCATGATTAGGGCTGATATTGATAGGGCTGTGAATAATCCAGCTGAAGTCATACTTTTTAACATCGATAGCAAGGCCAGTTCAAATGACGACGGCAACCCTATTCTTAATGTGTTCTTGCGGGTGTTTAACGAGCACCAAGGCTTTAGTGGCGACCATCCACATGTGGCACACATGGAACGTCATCTTGCTGAAAAAGATGTCTATGGGAAATTCAAAGAAGCGTTTCAAGAAAGCACAGGCATGTCTTGGATCGCAGAGCGCGACGGCTACCATTTCTATCAAGACGGTATTGAAAGCGCGTTGTCTGCCGCGCTGGATCTATCACAAGATGCTGCTCACAAATGGTTTGAAGATTCGGAAGAAACTTTTAGCGTGTCAGTTGAAAACTTTTGCGATTGGGTGAGTGAATATTTAGCAACTAAATCACCGGAACACAGAATTCTTTTCTTGGTTGATGAGGTTGGCCAGTTTATTGGTAGTGATACTAGACTGATGCTGACACTTCAGACGATTACTGAGAATTTGGGAACAATATGCAAGGGACGAGCATGGATTATTGTCACTTCTCAGGCAGATATGGACGCGGTTCTGGGTGAGTTGTCTTCCTCAAAGGCAAATGATTTCTCAAAAATTGCTGGGCGATTTAAGACCCGGCTGTCTCTTTCCAGCTCCAACGCAGATGAGGTTATCCAAAAGCGTTTGTTGCGTAAAACGCCGGAAGCAAAAATAGAGTTAGAAAAAGTCTATGCAGAAAAGGGCGACGTGCTGAAGAATCAGATAAGTTTTGACCGATCTGGCCCTACGCTCAAGAATTTTGATGGTCCCGATAGCTTCGTCAGTGACTACCCCTTCGCTCCCTATCATTTTCAGCTAGTACAGAAAGTATTCGAGGAAATTCGCAAGGTCGGCGCCACCGGCGCACATCTTGCCTATGGCGAGCGCTCGATGTTGGATGCTTTTCAGATGGCTGCAAAGACCGTAGC
>Ga0075109_1000783_pt1 | contig 21059 bp, 13 predicted proteins | sample AntAceMetag02UKD_FD_69798 | JGI IMG/M metagenome (GOLD analysis project Ga0075109, IMG submission 69798) | Saline lake microbial communities from Ace Lake, Antarctica - Antarctic Ace Lake Metagenome 02UKD | ecosystem: Environmental > Aquatic > Non-marine Saline and Alkaline > Saline | place...
GGCTCTGGAACGGATGATATTGAAGAGCAGCGTCTTGCGGCCATTGCCAATCGACGTAAAGTTGAAAACGATGCCCTAGTAGCGGCTGAACAAAAGGCTAAGGAAAAGCTCGAAGAGGAGTCTCAGAAAGCGGCAGAGGCCGCTTCAGCACTTGAAAGTAACGAGGCTAAAAAAACTGGGAAAACAACTAAGCATGTCGCTGCACCCGCGTCGGAGCCAGTGCAGGATAAAGTACGCAGACACGGCAAGTCGGTTGATGATGATGAAGATAAATTAGATAAAAAAGCTAAAAAGCCTCTTGGTAAGCCCGATAAAAAGAAAGGACGCTTGCAGTTAGACGATGGCAGGGAAGATAAGAATAAAGGGGGTCGTTTTAGATCAACAGGTGCGAGCTTAAAGATAGATAACAAGCACACATTTCAAAGACCTGCTGAAAAAAGGATTCTGGACGTCGCTGTGCCAGAGGAATTAACGGTCTCTGATCTTGCCCTCAAAATGTCAATTAAGGCGGGATTGGTTATTAGAGAGCTGATGAAATTGGGTGTTATGGCCAATATTAATCAGGTGATCGACCAGGAGACGGCTTTTTTGGTTGTCGAAGAGTTAGGTCATCGTCCGATGGCTGCTATTGAGGACACCGTTGAAGACGAATTAGCTAAGCAGTTTGAGGTCGTTGAAAGCCAAACTAAAGGTGAGCCGAGAGCTCCCATAGTGACGGTGATGGGCCATGTTGATCATGGTAAAACATCATTACTAGATCGTATTAAAAGAACCCATGTAGCCTCAGGTGAAGCGGGTGGCATTACCCAGCATATTGGCGCCTATCATGTGAACACCCCCAAAGGGATGGTGACATTTTTAGACACTCCAGGTCACGCAGCCTTTACGGCAATGCGGGCTCGAGGCGCTCAGGCTACCGATGTAGTTATTTTGGTGGTGGCAGCTGATGATGGCGTTATGCCGCAAACAGAAGAAGCTATTCAACATGCGCGTGCTGCCGGAGTGCCTTTGGTGGTTGCTATTAATAAAATGGATAAAGAAGGTGCTGATGTTGAGAGAGTCACCAGTGAATTGGCCGCCAAAGATGTTATTCCAGAAGAGTGGGGCGGTGATACCCAGTTTATTAAAGTCTCTGCAGAGACCGGAGATGGCATTGATGAATTGCTTGAAGCAGTGCTTCTGCAAGCTGAATTACTCGAGTTAACAGCACCTATTAATGTGCCAGCACGCGGCGTTATTATTGAAGCGCGAGTGGACAAAGGTAGAGGAGTTGTAGCTACGGCGTTGGTACAGCAAGGCACTTTGCGTAAGGGTGATTTCATATTGGCTGGTGAAAGTGTTGGTAAGATTAGGGCTATGACAGATGAAATGAAAAATCCCATCACTAATGCTGGGCCTTCAATACCCGTTGAGATATTAGGTTTGGATGAGACTCCTAATGCGGGCGATCAGTTTTTTGTTGTTGAAGATGAGCGCAAAGCGAAGGAAATTGCTGATTTGCGCATGACTAAATCTCGTCATGATCGTATGTCTCGACAACAGGCCGCTAAACTAGAAAATATGTTCACTGACATGGGCGCTGATCAGGTAAGCAAGTTAAACTTAATATTGAAAACTGACGTTCGTGGATCTCTGGAAGCCATTAATAGTGCGCTGAACGACTTTGCTACTAATGAAGTTGCCGTAGATATCGTCGCGTCCGGCGTAGGCGGCATAACCGAATCAGATATTAACCTAGCTCTGACAACTGGCGCCATTGTTTTAGGCTTTAACGTGAGAGCGGGTGGCTCAGCCAAAGTACTGGCTGAAAAAGAAGCTGTTGAAGTTCGCTACTACAGTATTATTTATAATCTTTTAGATGAGGTGAAGTTAGCTCTTTCAGGGATGTTAGCCCCAGAGACTCGCGAAGAGATTATCGGTATAGCTCAGGTTCGTGATGTATTCCGTTCTCCTAAGTTTGGTGCTATTGCTGGTTGCATGGTTATCGAGGGCTCTGTTTTTCGGAACAAGCCAATACGTGTTCTGCGCGATGACGTGGTGATCTATCAAGGTGAGTTGGAATCTTTGCGTCGATTTAAGGATGAAGCTTCTGAAGTTCGTAACGGTATGGAATGTGGTATCGGAGTCAAGGATTACAACGACGTTAAGGCTGGCGATCTCATTGAAGTATACGAGGTTACTCAAGTGAAGCGCTCTCTTTAAATGATGCTTCCTAAATGACATTCAATCAGGTGTAATTAAAGACTGCCATGCCAAGAGAATTTACACGAGCAGAGCGCGTTTCAGACGCTGTCCAACAAGAGTTGGCAGTGTTGATTCGTGATGAAGTGCGTGATCCACGAGTGGGTATGGTAAGCGTCACTGATGTTGATGTTAGTCGAGATTTAGCTTATGCCAAAATCCACGTCACCTTTATAGGCGACCATACTCAAAAAGAAATTGATGAAGCCATGGCTGCCTTGAATGGTGCTTCTGGATATTTACGCAAATTACTGGCCTCCAGTATAAAGCTGCGCATCACGCCCAAACTTACTTTTGTATTCGATGAGAGCGGTCGCCGCGGGCAGCATTTATCTGCATTGATTGATTATGCTATCTCAACGCAATCTAATGCAGACGAAGAGGGTTAATAAGCTTGGCTCGTAGGCGTAATCGTGGCCGATCGATCAACGGTATATTTTTACTGAACAAACCTCTGGGATTGTCCTCCAATCAAGCACTACAGAGAGTGAAGAATCTATTTGACGCGAATAAAGCGGGGCACACTGGAAGTCTTGATCCTTTGGCGACGGGCGTTCTGCCGATTTGTTTAGGTGAGGCGACCAAGTTTAGCCAGTTTCTATTAGATTCAGATAAACATTACCTCAGCACTTTCACTTTGGGCGTTAGTACTGAGACAGGCGATAGTGATGGCCAGATTCGTGGAGAGCGGGATGCCTCTTCGATCAGGCTCAGCCAAATCGAAAATGCCGTTGAGACTTTTAGAGGAGCGATTCGGCAAATACCCTCTATGTATTCAGCTTTAAAGCATAATGGGCAGCCGCTGTATAAGCTGGCTCGTCAGGGTATTGTAGTAGAGCGAGAAGCTAGGGCCATCAATGTCTTTAGCTATAAAATACTGGCATTCCGGCCAGGTCGAACGGCACAGATGGATGTTGAAGTGCATGTTAGTAAGGGCACCTATGTTCGAAGCTTGGCGGAAGATCTCGGAGAGCTACTCGGTTGCGGCGCCCATGTTAGCGCGTTACACCGGCATGTTGCCGGGCCTTTTACCGATGATCAGGCGGTGACCCTTGAGGCGTTGGAAATAATGCGAGAAAATATAGAACCCAGCGGGCTAGATGACTTGCTAAAACCTATGGATATTGCTGTTGCAGACAGGATGGCGGTTGATTTATCTCCAATTGTAGCCAGTTATTTTCAGTTAGGGCAAGCAGTAATGTCGCCGCAGGCCTTTCGTAATGGCCAAGAAGGAGATATAGTGCGCGTCTTTCGCGAAGGTGGGGACTTTTTAGGTGTTGGTGAAGTGACCGATGATGGAAAAGTAGCACCCAAACGTTTGGTGGTTGAGGGGGCTTAGAGCTCCACCGCAAGAACCTTAAAGTTAGTCATTGAAGAATATAGTATTTAGGTAGTAGAAAATCTATTACCTTTTAAGGGCTGACGCACTAGCGTCAGATTTCAAGTTAGGTTGTCTGTAAATATGCGCGGACAAGCCTGAATTTTTTAAATCGCATGTTGGAGAAAGACATCATGGCACTAAGTGCAGAAGAAAAAGCAGCAATCGTATCGGAACATGCTACCTGTGAAAATGATACAGGTTCACCTGAAGTGCAGGTTGCATTGCTCACCGTAAATATCAATAAGCTACAGGGCCATTTTGGCGATCACAAAAAAGATCACCATTCACGTCGTGGTTTAATTCGTATGGTTAACCAGCGTCGTAAATTACTCGATTATTTGAAGAGTAAGAGTATCGAGCGGTATGGCCAGCTAATTAAGAAGCTTGGTTTACGACGATAAGTGTTCATGGTGCGGCTCCTTCAATTGGGGCCGCACTGTTAATGAGCGCATAATTTAATCGTCTGAACAGGATGTCTGTGTCTATGCTGATCGAGTTACTTATGACTACCCTTTCCTGGTCGTTATAAGTAACCCGAGCAGCGCACTATCAGGACCTCAGTAAGGCGCCATAAGGTAAACAAACAAAGGTAAAATTATGAATCCTTTAATTAAGAAATTTCAGTACGGTAATCATACCGTTACTTTAGAGACTGGCCGTATTGCCCGACAGGCAACCGGTGCAGTATTATGTTCAATTGATAATACCTCAGTACTTTGTACTGTTGTTGGTGCAAGAGAAGCCAAAGCCGGCATGGATTTTTTCCCGCTGGGGGTTCACTACATTGAGAAGGCCTACGCTGCAGGGAAAATTCCCGGTGGTTTCTTTAAACGCGAAGGGCGTCCAAATGAGAAAGAGACGCTGACTTCTCGTCTTATTGATCGACCTATTCGTCCTCTTTTCCCCAACGGCTTTAAGAATGAAGTACAGGTTGTCTGTACGGTAATGTCTGCTGAGAAAAACATTGACCCAGATATTGCAGCAATGATTGGTACTTCAGCTGCACTTTCTATATCCGGCATTCCTTTTAATGGCCCAATCGGTGGCGCTCGAGTGGGATATACAGAAGAGCAAGGTTATCTGCTCAACCCAACTTATAGCGAACTCGCTGATTCTTTATTGGATATGATTGTAGCCGGTACTAAAGACGCAGTGCTAATGGTTGAATCTGAAGCTAGCGAGCTATCAGAGGATACGATGTTGGGCGGTGTACTATTTGCTCATCAAGAAATGCAGACCGTGATCAGTGTTATTGAAGAACTTGTTGCTGAAGCAGGTAAGCCGCGTTGGGATTGGCAAGCTGAAGAAGAGAACGCTGACCTTAAGGCGGCATTAACTGCTTCTGTGGGCTCTGAATTGGACGCTGCCTATCAGGTGGTTGACAAGCAGGCTCGCGTGGTTAGCGTCAATGCTCTTCGCGATCGTGCTATAGCTGAACTAGCTTCAGAAGATGGCTATTCTACTGACGATTTAAAAGATGCGTTTAAGAAGCTTGAGAAAAATATTGTTCGTGGCCGAATTATTCGTGGTGAGCCGCGTATTGATGGACGTGACACCAAGACTGTTCGTGGGATTAACGTTGAAGTGGGTATCCTTGACCGAGTTCATGGTTCGGCACTGTTCACCCGTGGTGAAACTCAGGCGATCGTTGCCGCGACACTTGGTTCTTCGCGTGATGCACAGATGATTGATGCTCTTGAGGGTCGTCGTGATGATCCTTTTATGTTGCACTATAACTTCCCTCCTTACTCAGTAGGTGAGTGTGGTCGTATCGGTTTCACTAGCCGTCGTGAAGTCGGTCATGGTCGTTTGGCTCGTCGCGGTATTAATGCCGTATTACCTAGCCCTGAAGACTTTCCTTATGCTATTCGCGTTGTGTCAGAGATCACTGAGTCTAATGGCTCTAGCTCTATGGCATCTGTGTGCGGTTCAAGCCTGGCATTAATGGATGCTGGCGTACCTCTAAAAGCGCCTGTTGCTGGTATCGCTATGGGTCTGGTTAAAGAAGCTGAAGGATTCGCTGTACTGACTGATATTCTGGGTGATGAAGATCATCTTGGTGATATGGACTTTAAAGTCGCCGGAACCGCTGCGGGCATAACAGCTTTACAGATGGATATCAAAATTGAAGGTATCACTGAAGAGATTATGGAAATTGCCCTTGAGCAGGCTATGGAAGCCCGTCTGTATATTCTTGACGAGATGAACAAAGTACTTAGCTCTGGTCGGGATGAAGTTGCAGAAACGGCGCCGCGTATGGGTATGATGCAAATTGATTCAGATAAGATTCGTGATGTGATCGGTAAAGGTGGCGCGACTATCCGTGGCCTATGTGAAGAGCATAATTCGACCATCGATATTAACGACGACGGAGCCGTGAAAATATACTCAGAAGATACTGAGGGTCTGAATGCTGCAATGGACGCGATCAAGGCGATTGTTGCTGATCCTGTGCCAGGCACTATTTACGATGGTAAAGTTGTTCGAATTGTTGATTTTGGTGCTTTTGTTAACTTCATGCCGGGTACAGATGGACTTGTGCATATCTCACAGATCGCTCAAGAGCGTGTCGCTAAGGTTACTGACTACTTGACGGAAGGTCAGGATGTTCGGGTCAAAGTGACAGAGATCGACAACCGTGGCCGTGTGAAGCTCTCAATCAAAGAAGCACAACTCGAAGAGGGCACAGTGCCTGAAGCAGCCCCAGTTAAAGCAGCACCAACTGAGACTGTAGAGACAGAGCAAAAGCCGGACGCATAGGATCTAGGATCTTGTTATTTAAAAAACCCCAGCATTTAGCTGGGGTTTTTTTTGCTTATAAAGAGTCATCTAAGTTACTCTAGGGTTGCGATTGTCTGGCCAATGACCCGTCCAAAAGTGCTCTAGCAGGTCAACCCTTTCTGTTTCTTCACCGCCATTCAAATACATGCCGTACCACGTCGGGGTCTTTCCTGTTTTTGGACCCACAAAAACACATAGTTACCCATTGCCTAGTAGGCATAAATCTGAAAGCTGATCAAGTCGAGGCCGATGGCTCGCTGGGCGGGTCAAAACTATGTAATTAAAGAGACGGTCAGCACCGCATATAGAAGTGATGGCGGTTACTAGCTGTAACTCTATATATGCAGCAGCAGCTATTCTTTCTATAAATCATCTAAAAAAGAAAATATTTCGACATAAGCATTTATCAATTCGTCTTGAGTTGGGCTATGTTGTCCGTCGGATACAAAAATATGAACTTCTTTACCTTTTCTTAACAATGGCACAAAAGCATCATAGGTTTCTGGCAGAATCTGGTCATCCATACCGCCTTGCCACAAAAATAGTGGCGGGTCCTTTGCATCAAAATAAGTGATGGGTTCATACGCAGCAAAGACATCTTTCACCTCGTAACCTTCTGAAGGATACAGCGCTTTACCAAGTGTACTTAAAACTTCAATATCACTGTCAATAAAGGTCTTTTCTATAATGTCTTGTCTATCAACCGACCCTGAGAAATTTATGATTCCGGTTATCAGTATCCCTTGCTTTAATTTGTTTGGGAACCCTGGATTATTTTGCGAAAATCCGACATTCGTTGCTATATGCGCTCCAGCAGAAAAGCCCGTTACAATGATATTTTCTAAATTTAAATTGTATTCGCTATTATTGGCTTTCAGGAAGTTTAATGCGATGGTTAAATCACTCGTTGCTATTGGAACCCCTTTTTTCAATCGGTAGTTCATATTGATCACGTTTAGCCCTTTTTCGAGATAGGGCTGGATGTATAGTTCCTGGTCGCTTTTGTCACTAAAATAGTAACCTCCACCATGAAGAAAAACAATTGTATACTTATGCTTGCCAAAAGATGCTGCTTCCTTAGAAAGATAAATATCCATTTTTTGTAGCCTGTCTGTTGCATAAGGCAGGTCTTTAATTATCGCGTAATCAGTTGCAATTTGTTCAGCAGGTTTATTTTGAATTGAGCTTAGATTTTTTGAGCACGATGAGAAAAATATTGAACAGATGATGGTTAAGTAAATTACTATATTTTTCATAGTGATCCGTTCTAATATTAGTTAAACGATATAAATTGCACCTAAGGCTACACTAACACTGGACTAAGCACGATGAGTGTGTTTTATTTCGACTGCTAGTAATAGCTCTGATTAGCAGGGCAAATCAACTACCCCTTCAATAAAATTTAGTAACCTCTATTAATTCCTGTGCCTTTAACAATACAGGGTTGGCCACCGCGTAATAGCTCGTAGCCGTTACCGGTCTTCACAATTTCAACTTTTATCGGTTGTTGTTTAGGGGCGCTATTATTTTCACTGTGACCGCTGAGGGCGCAAGCACTTAATGCTAACAGCGCGATAGACAGTCCTATACGCCTTGTTACAGGTTGGATGAGTCGCCATGATATTGAACAATAACCACTGTATTAGGTATTCTATCCAGTATGGGGCGCGTCTAAAACACGCGATCTATGAATGGGTGCTAACTAGGCAACCTTAAATTCGGCCCAAAGGCCGTGCTCCGAGCTATTGCCAACCCAGAGGTGAAAGTCGCCGACCTCGGTGACTAGCTGCATTTTCTGATCGTAAAAAGCCAGTTCATCGCTGTGCAGGTTGAAAGTCAGCTGCTGGCTCTGTCCCGCTGCTAAGCGGATTTTTTGAAAGCCCTTTAATTCCTTTATCGGCCGCGTCACGTTACCAACCAGATCCCGAGTATACAGTTGCACTACTTCCTCGGCCTCAATTTGTCCGGTGTTCTGCAGCTGCACGGTGATTTGCAGACTCTGTCCCAGCTTGATACGGTTACTCGACAGCCTTAGGTCGCTTAATGTGAAGTGGCTGTAAGATAACCCATAGCCAAAGGGAAACAGCGGGGTATAGCCGTCATCCAAATGGAATGCAGACATGCCCAATGAGGTTTGCACGGCACCACCATCGATGTCGTCGATATGGGTGATGTTGTGTTGCGAGGGTGGCCGGCCGGTATTTTTCTTAGCGTAGTAAATGGGAATTTGGCCAGCGCTACGGGGAAAGGACACCGGCAGTTTTCCCGAAGGAGATTCGACGCCAAACAGTAATTCGGCGATAGCGAGGCCGGCCATCGTGCCGGGGTGCCAGGCGTATAGAACGGCGTCGACTTTGTCGATCACATTACTCAGGGTCAGCGGTCGACCGGCCAGTACCACTAGCGTGATGGGCTTACCGGTAGCGGCAATGGCCTCGATCAGCTGTACTTGGTTGCCGGGCAGATCAATATTGGCCCGACAGTGAGCTTCGCCGGACAAAATAGATTCTTCACCGACAAACATGACTACTGCGTCGCTGCGCTGGGCCACGGCGATTGCTTCAGCAAAGCCCTGCTCACTGTTACTGCGTGAAGTCTGTGTGCCGTTGGTCCAGTGCAACTCAATTTCGTCACCCACTAGCGCTTGCAAGCCCTGCAGACAGGAGTGGCTGTGTCGGGATTCACCATCGAAAACCCAGGTGCCCATCTGCTCGTAGGGCTCATCCGTCAGAGGCCCGATAAGAGCTAGCGAGTTCAACTCGAGACTCGATAGCGGCAGCCTGTTGTGATTATTTTTCAGCAGTACGCAACCTTCTTGTGCTGCTATTTTGGCACTGTGTAGATACTGCTCATTGACCAGCGCGGGGAACTCAGAGGGATTGGTATAGGGGTTTTCGAACAGGCCCAGCTGCAGTTTTATTTGTAAAATATTAAACACCATAGTGTCGACCTGTTCGATACTGATCCTGCCTTCTTTTAATAATGCGTCGAGATGCTCTGAGTAGGTGCTGCTCGCCATTTCCATATCGATGCCGGCGTTAATAGCAGCTGAGGCTGAGGCCTTATCACCGTCGGTAAAACCATGTACTGATAGTTCTTTTATTGATTCCCAGTCACTGACAACAAAGCCTTGGAAGTCCCATTCTTTGCGTAATACCTGCTGCATCAAAAAATGGTTGCCGGAGGCGGGTACGCCGTTAAGATCGCTGAAGGAGGACATGAATGTCGCTACCCCAGCTTTAAGCGCGGCGTGAAAAGGACGCAGATAGACGTTGCGCAGTTCATTCTCAGGAATATTAACCGTGTTATAGTCCAAGCCACTCTCCACCGCGCCATAACCGGCCATGTGCTTAGCACAAGCGGCAATGGATGCAGGCCCGCCGAGATGATCGCCTTGAAATCCGCGCACCATAGCTGCTCCCATGACGCTACACAGGTGGGGATCTTCCCCTAGGCTCTCGGCTATTCTACCCCAGCGAGGGTCTCTGGTAATATCGATCATGGGTGCAAAGGTCCAGTTGACGCCAGCACTGGCCGCCTCTGCTGCTGCAATAGCCGCGCACTGTTGAACCACTGAGGGGTTCCAGCTCGCAGCTTGCGCCAAAGGAATAGGGAAAATAGTTTTAAAACCGTGAATGACATCGCGGCCGATGAGCAGCGGAATACCCAGGCGACTTTCCTCCATCGCCAGACGCTGCAGTTCGTTAACTATTTCGACATCGACTTCGTTTAACACCGAGCCCACTAGTCCCTCGCGTATGCCCTGCTGTACATCCCAGCCACTGCCGTTGAGTTGACTCATCTGTCCAATTTTTTCCGTCAGTGTCATCTGGGCAATAAGCTCTAGTGCACGATCGCTGTACGACAGGTTGACGGATTGTGTAGAAGGTGAAGGTTGGGACATAATTAAACCAAAAGTGTGAATAGTAAAAAACCGGTGCCCTGTAGCTGGCAGAGTGCGCGTATTATTTTGTACTCAAGCGTCTCTAACGCTGTATCTTCTCCCAATAGCCGTGGCGCTACTACGGACAATGCGGTTAAGTGGACCGACGTTGCGATGAGGCGGATTTTACCGCTGCGAATAGCTCCTTCTAGGCTCTAAGGCTGCCGGTGGAGCGGTCATTAGAGGTTAATGCTGAGGTTTATCGCGCCACAGACCCGCTCTACCGCAGTTCAGTTGTTTTAGTTGCCCACTGCAGTATTCTGAGCGGCTACATCATTATTACGCCGGTGTTGCTGTTGATCGCTTAGTGCTCTGATCGACACTAACTCGACTTCAGCAGATAGGGGATCAACGTGTTCGGAAAAAATTCAGCGCGCAACAAAGGTGTATTAATGTCTCTGGCGGGAATCGATTTTTCCCAGGTTTCTGATCGAGAATTAGTGATTTTGTTTCAGCGCATGCTGGAACAAAAAATTCATGGTATTTCTTTTAGCCCCTATGTCGATGGCCAGAGCCCCGGCACAGAAATTAGTGAGCAGCAAATTCGCCAGCGTCTGAGTATTATTGAACCATCGATAGACTGGATTCGTTCCTTTTCCTGTACCGAAGGCAACCAAGCGATACCGGGAATAGCGCAGCAGCGAGGTCTCAATACCATGGTTGGGGTGTGGCTTGATGACGATTTGGCCAACAACGAAATCGAAATCACCAATGCTATCGCGGTGGCAGCAGCGGGACAGGCCAATATTCTAGCGGTGGGTAATGAAGTATTACTACGTGGTGATCTCACTGAAGATCAGCTGATTGATTATATCGCACGAGTTAAGCGAGCAGTGCCTAAGGTTGAGGTCGGTTATGTCGATGCCTACTTTAAATTTGTCGACCACCCACGGGTAACTGCAGCCTGTGATGTGATACTAGCCAACTGTTATCCGTTCTGGGAGGGGTGTTCGCTGGAGTACTCGCTACTTTATATGAAAGACATGTATCGCCGAGCTGTGGTCGCGGCCAATGGCAAAAAGGTGATTATCAGCGAAACGGGCTGGCCTAGCGTTGGCACCGCTACCGGTGCGGCAATTCCATCCTATGCCAATGCCATACGCTATTTTCTCAATACCTATCAGTGGGCTCAGCAAGAAGGTATTGAAATTTTTTACTTTTCCTCCTTCGATGAAAACTGGAAGGTCGCCGACGAGGGCGATGTCGGCGCTTATTGGGGTCTATGGGACAAAGATGGCACGCTTAAGTACCAATAACGGCTAGGTTGAAGCTAAGCTCAGCAGCTCTGACGCATGTAAAAGCGTCTGATCGGTGACTTTAGCGCCCCCTAGCATACGCGCTAGTTCTTCAATTCTCTGTTGATGATCAAGGGCTGACATGAGGGATTCAGCACTATTGTCTCCAATGACTTTACTGGCTCGATAATGGTGGTGGGCGTGCGCTGCCACCTGGGGTTGGTGAGTGACGCTGATAACCTGCCCACGTTCACCTAATTGCTTGAGGAGCTGGCCGACAATATCTGCGGTACTTCCGCCAATACCGACATCGACCTCATCAAATACCAGGGTTGGAATTTTCGAGTGACTAGCTGCAACCACCTGAATTGCCAGACTAACGCGAGAGAGCTCTCCCCCTGAGGCTATTTTGGCCAACATTTTATGCGGTTGTCCTGGGTTCGTCGCTAGCAAGAACTCGATTTCTTCGAGGCCACTTGAGCGATATTCTCCGTTATTGGCTGGGGTAAGCTGTATTAATAAATCTGCACCTTCCATAGACAGCCGATGCAGCTGCTCGTTTATTTCTAACGCCATTGTTGTTGCAGCTTTATTTCTAGCGGAGCTAAGTTTGTTAGCGGCTCTTTCGTAGGTGGAGCCCAATTCGGCGAGCTGCTGTTGTAATGATTCAATATTATCGCTACCACCCAATAAACTGCTTAGCTCTGTTCCTAGGGTTTCAAAAGTGTCGACCAATTGATCAGGATTAACTCTATGTTTGCGGGCCAATTGGAAAATAACTGACAGCTGATCTTCTACTAGTTGAAGCCGTTCAGGATTTGCTTCGAATCGATCAACATGATGCTCTATTTCCCTAGTGGCCTCCTCAACTTGAATAAGGCCACTCTGCAGCAATTCTTCAGCACTTACCAATGCGTCGGGCTTGTGTTTGAGGCCGGTCAAAATAGCAATGGCTCTTTTGAGGCCGTCGCGTATATTAAATCCTTCGGTTTGGTCGCAGATTGCCAATAGACTGTGGCTGTCTTGCAATATCTGTTCGGCATTTGCTAGGGTTTGTTGCTCGGTTTCTAGCTTTTTTAATACGCTAGGATCTAGATCGAGTTGTTTCAGTTCATTTACCTGAAAGCTGAGTAAATCTTTACGTGCGAGCAGTTCATCTGAACGATTCATCAATTCCGATAGCTTTTTTTCAACTTTATGCCATTCACGAAAATGTTCACCGACTTGTATAGCTAAATCCTCTGCAGAAGCATATTCATCGACTAACTTGCGGTGGGTTTCTTTGCGTAATAGAGACTGATGCTCATGTTGGCTGTGAATATCCGCTAGCATATCACCCAGTTGCTGGAGCTGCTGCATGGTGCAGGGCTGGCCATTAATGTAACCTTTTGAGCGGCCCTCTGAGGTATAAATACGGCGTAAAATACAGATTTCATCGATATCAAAGTCGTGAGATTCCATCCACAGTTTAGCATCTTCTATAGCGCTGATATCAAAGCTTGCGGTGATTTCTGCACGTTCCTTGCCGTGGCGAATGGTCCCGCTGTCTGCTCGATCCCCCAGAGCCATACCTAAGGCGTCGAGCACCAGTGATTTTCCAGCACCGGTTTCACCGGTAATAGCGGTCGTACCCCTAGAAAACTCAATTTCAAGGGATTCTACTAAGGTGTAATTACGGATATTAATTGAAACGAGCAAAGTTTTATCACCAAATGTTTAATAGATGCCCATCAGAGTAGATTAATCAGAGGTCATCGGTTGAAACTTGGGAGTTTGTCCCCATATCTAGCCATAGGGTAATGGTATCCCAGCATCTAATCAATAATCTTGAACATTAGTGTATTTAGTGTCACAGAAATCGAGGAAAAAAGCATGCAAGATGAAGTAAATAGTGGTGATGAAAAAGCGGCCGACTCTTCCGAGACACCCTCTGAGGATACTGCAACTCAATCCGAGAAAATTAACGCGGAAATTGTTGAAGAGCTTCTCAATGATGATGCGTTGACCGAGACAGATAATCTGCAAGAGCAAATTAGTAACGCAAATGATCAGGTACTCCGGATTCAGGCCGAAATGCAGAACATGCGACGCAGAGCCGAGCGTGATGTGGAAAATGCGCATAAATTTGCATTGGATAAATTCACAACTGAGCTATTGCCGGTCGTCGATAACCTAGAGCGTGCTCTTGGAACGATTGAAGATTCTGATAAGGCTCAACAGGCGGTTTCTACAGGTTTAGAGTTGACGTTAAAGTCATTTTTTGATGTTTTTACTCGTTTTAAAATTGAAGCCATCGATCCAGCCGGTCAACCATTTGACGCGGATCTTCACCAAGCAGTGAGTATGGTCCCTAATCCTGATGTGGAGCCCAATACTGTGATAGAGGTGTTTCAGAAAGGCTATACCTTGAACGGTCGTTTGGTTAGGCCGGCCATGGTGGTGGTATCCAAAGCAAGTTAATTGAATTATTGGTTTAGGTGCCCTTGAATTTGCTCAAAATGCACCCACATAAAGACCAAGCAATAACTTTTTAAAGACAATGCCTTAAACGGGCTTTATGACAAGTAATGGAGAGAGAAGTGATGGGAAAGATTATCGGAATTGATTTGGGAACGACCAACTCATGTGTTGCCGTGCTCGAAGGAGATAAACCCAAGGTAATTGAAAATTCGGAGGGTGCGCGCACTACTCCATCTGTGGTTGCCTATGTTGACGGCGGCGAGATCTTGGTTGGCCAGTCTGCTAAACGACAGGCTGTGACGAATCCGGAAAATACGGTTTATGCGGTTAAGCGTCTAATTGGCCGTCGCTTTGAAGATGAAGTGGTTAAAAAAGATATTAAAATGGTGCCTTACAAAATCGTTAAAGCTGATAACGGCGATGCATGGGTTGAGATTAAGGGCGATAGAAAAGCTGCACCGCAGATTTCAGCTGAAATTCTAAAGAAGATGAAAAAAACGGCTGAAGATTATCTGGGTGAAAAAGTGACTGAGGCGGTCATTACCGTTCCTGCTTATTTTAATGACTCACAACGTCAAGCGACTAAAGATGCTGGGCGAATCGCTGGATTAGACGTAAAGCGTATTATTAATGAGCCAACAGCCGCGGCCTTGGCTTATGGTATGGATAAAAGTCCAGGTGACAGTGTTGTTGCTGTTTACGATCTGGGTGGTGGCACTTTCGATATCTCGATCATTGAAATAGCCGATGTCGACGGTGAAAAACAATTTGAAGTCTTAGCCACTAATGGTGACACATTTCTAGGCGGTGAAGACTTCGATATGCGTTTGATCGAGCATTTATCAGCTGAATTCAAGAAAGATAGCGGCATTGATTTACATGGCGATCCACTAGCAATGCAGCGTCTAAAAGAGTCTGCCGAGAAGGCAAAAATTGAGCTCTCCTCGAGCCAGCAAACGGAAGTCAATTTACCTTATATTACAGCTGATGCTACCGGTCCAAAGCACTTGGTTGTTAAGCTGACTCGCGCCAAGCTTGAATCATTGGTCTTAGATTTGGTTGAGCGTTCATTGAAACCGCTCCAGGTCGCTCTTGACGATGCAAAGCTTACGAAAAACAAGATCGATGAAATTATCTTGGTGGGTGGCCAGACGCGTATGCCATTGGTGCAAGCAAAAGTAACAGCCTTCTTCGGCAAAGAGCCGCGGAAAGATGTTAATCCTGACGAAGCAGTTGCCGTTGGTGCTGCCTTACAGGGCGCAGTTTTGTCTGGTGATGTGACTGATGTATTGTTACTTGATGTAACTCCGTTGAGCTTGGGTATTGAAACTATGGGCGGCGTGGCGACCCCGGTGATCGAGAAAAACACTACGATTCCCACCAAAAAATCGCAAATTTTCTCTACCGCTGATGACAATCAGGCTGCCGTAACTATTCACGTTGTTCAGGGTGAGCGCAAACAGGCAACAGGTAATAAATCATTGGGTCGTTTCGACTTGGCAGATATTCCACCCGCTCCGCGCGGGATGCCGCAGATTGAGGTGACCTTTGATATTGACGCTAACGGTATTCTCCACGTTGGTGCTAAGGACAAAGCGACCGGTAAAGAGCAGTCGATCATTATCAAAGCGTCCTCAGGACTGTCTGATGAAGAAATCGATGCAATGGTAAAGGATGCCGAAGCCAATGCGGCTGAAGATCATAAGTTTGAAGAGATGGTTCAGGCGCGCAATACAGCCGATGGCTTGGCTCACTCCGCCAAGAAAACGCTTGAAGAAGCTGGAGATAAGGCCTCTGACGAAGAGAAAGCCGCCATCGAAGCCGCAATTAAGCAGGTTGAAGAAGCCGTTCAGGGCGGTGATAAAGAGGCCATTGATGAAGCGGCTAAAGTTCTATCTGAAGCATCATCTGGCCTAGCTCAGAAGATGTATGCAGAGCAAGCTAAAGCGAGTGAGCGACCCCCAGGCGACGAGTCGGCAGGTGATGATGCAATGGATGCAGAGTTTGAAGAAGTTAAAAATGAGAAAGATGAGAATGCGAAAGAAGATAGTAAGTAATTACTATCGGTAAGTATTTTACCCTATCTCTGATTAGGCGTGAAAAGAATTTCGAAGAGAGTTTCGAGAGGACTTTCACGCTTATTTTTTTAAGGTTGTAGAGTCAGCCAATAAGATTTGGCGATTCAGTTTGGGAAGACGTTTAAATTATGGCAAAACGCGATTATTACGAAGTGTTAGGAGTTGATAAGAATGCCTCTGATCAGGAAGTAAAAAAGGCATTTCGTCGTATAGCGATGAAGTTTCATCCCGACCGCAATTCTGATGACAAAGACTCGGACCAGAAATTCAAAGACGCACAAGAAGCCTATGAAGTTTTAGGTGACGCGGAGAAGAAATCTGCTTACGACCGTTTCGGTCACGCCGGCGTTGATCAAAATGGTGGCGGTCGCGGTGCTGCCGGGTTCAGTGATGTATTTGGTGATGTATTTGGTGATATTTTCGGTGGTGGCGGCGGACGTAGTCGTGGCGGACCGGCTCGAGGTTCCGATTTACGCTACGACCTTCAGTTAGATCTAGAAGACGCGGTTAAAGGTAAGACCATTCAGATAGACGTTCCCACGATGACCCACTGCGACCCCTGTGGTGGTTCAGGAGCGAGAAAAGGGACTTCGCCCGTTACCTGTGATACTTGCGGCGGTGCCGGTCAGGTTCGCATGTCCCAAGGATTCTTTTCGGTTCAGCAGGCTTGCCCAAAATGCCGAGGCCGCGGAAAGATGATTTCAGATCCCTGTGGAACTTGTCATGGCCAGGGTGTAAAGGAAGAGCGAAAGACCCTGTCGGTTAAAATTCCGGCTGGCGTCGATACCGGTGATCGTATTCGGCTTGCTGGAAAGGGTGAGGCGGGACCTCAAGGAGGGCCGGAAGGCGACCTCTACGTTGAGATGCATGTTCGTGAGCATTCTATTTTTGTTCGCGATGGCAGTCATTTACATTGTGAAGTTCCAATTAGCTTTGCTCAGGCCGCTTTAGGGGGTGATCTTGAAGTTCCAACCCTCTCTGGGAAAGTGAAGTTAAAGATTCCAGCGGAAACCCAAAGTAGCAAATTATTCCGTTTACGGGGTAAGGGCGTTGCGCCTGTTCGGGGTGGGGCTCAGGGGGATTTATTATGCCGTGTGGTCGTTGAGACGCCGGTCAATTTAAGTGCAGAACAGTGTGAACTATTGAAAGCCTTTGATGATAGTCTAGCTGGAAATAGTAAGCATTCGCCTCGCAGTACAAGCTGGTTTGATGGTGTGAAAAGTTTTTTCGATAATCTGACCAGATGAAGGTAAAGTGTTGGACTGGGTGAAAATCTAAAGTCCGTTAATATCTCATTGGGAGTTTTGTTGTGAGGAATATCGCGATTACTGGAGCCGGTGGCCGGATGGGTAAAGCCTTGATTGAGGCTATTGCAGGCACCGATGGAATGCAACTTACTGTTGCTGTTGAACGTTCCGGTAGTTCACTGATTGGCGTTGACGCAGGTGAAATTTCTGGTCTAGGGCGGAATAACGTGACATTGGTGAACTCCTTAGAAGAGCTTGCTGATTCATTCGATGTTCTAATAGATTTCAGTGTTCCAGGCGCCACAGTTGAGAATGTTGAGTTTTGTCGGCGCCATGGCAAAAAAATGGTGATCGGTACTACTGGCTTATCTTCTGACCAAGCCCAGGTGGTTCAACAGGCTAGTGAGCATACCGCTATCTGCATGGCGTCAAATTTTTCCACCGGTGTAAACCTGTGTTTCAAGCTAGCTGCATTAGCAGCCTCGGTACTTGGGGATGATGTTGATATTGAAATTAGCGAAGCCCACCATCGGAATAAAATAGATGCTCCGTCCGGTACAGCATTATCTCTTGGTGAATTTGTGGCTGGGGCTTTGGGTCGAAATTTAGATGAGGTTGCCGTTTATGACCGGCAAGGTCTGACGGGTGCTCGAGGCAGCGAAGCTATAGGATTTTCGGTTGTTAGGGCTGGCGATATCGTCGGTGATCATACTGTATTGTTTGCTTCTGAGGGGGAGCGAGTTGAGATTACTCATAAAGCCTCTAGTAGGATGGCATTTGCTCTTGGTGCAATCCGCGCATCTAAATGGATAGATAGGCAGTCAGTTGGATTATTTGATATGCAGGACGTCTTGGGTCTCAGGTAAAAAACGCGATTTACTCGTTTATTTTAATTTAAGAGTGAGTTTTTCATATAGATAAATAGACAATATATTTCCCTTTCCCTATACTACTCGGCTAACACCGCAGCACTAAAAAGCGGTCTCGTTCTGAGAGGTTAGCGTAAAGCAGAATATTTTAATTAAGCGAGATGAGACAAATTGTTTCATCTCGCTTTTTTGCAAACCTAGGTAAACTTCTGCTACCACTTTCGGATTTTTTATATGGCTTTGGCCAATATAGGCGAAACATCTACTATTTAGGAGGTTGTGTGAATTCCCAGACTTGCCGGGAAGCCGTACTTGCGCTAGCAGACGGAACAATTTTCAGAGGAACTGCCATTGGTGCGGATGGGTCCTCTGTTGGTGAAATAGTTTTTAATACAGCCCTTTCGGGATATCAAGAAATTCTTACTGATCCCTCATATGCCCGCCAAATCATAACGCTGACCTATCCCCATATCGGTAACGTTGGTGTCAATAAGGAAGATGAAGAGTCAGATCAGATCTGGGCAGCAGGTCTTGTTATTCGTGACTTACCACTATTGGTTTCAAATTTCCGTAGTGAGCAGAATCTCAGTGACTACCTGAAAGAAAAAGGTATTCTTGGTATTGCTGATATTGACACCCGCAAGTTGACGCGAATACTGCGTGAAACTGGGGCTCAGAGCGGTTGTATTATGGCAGGCGACGTCAGTGATGAGCAGGCACTCGCTGCCGCCAAAGAGTTTGTTGGCCTAAAAGGCATGGATCTAGCTAAAGAGGTGACTACCGCCACTAGTTACCAGTGGTCTGAGCACAGTTGGGAATTGGGTGTGGGTCACAAAAGCCAAGAGCCTGGCAGTACTAAGTTTAAGGTTGTAGTCTACGATTACGGTGTTAAGCGGAATATTCTGCGTATGCTCGTTGATCGTTGCTGTGAACTGATCGTTGTTCCAGCACAAACACCAGCGGCAGATGTTCTGGCAATGAATCCAGATGGTATATTCTTATCCAATGGCCCTGGCGATCCAGAGCCTTGCGACTATGCTATTCAGGCAATTACTGAAATTCTCGAAACTGATATTCCAGTGTTTGGTATCTGCTTGGGGCACCAACTATTAGCGCTGGCTTCGGGCGCTACAACGGAAAAGATGAAGTTTGGCCACCATGGCGCGAACCATCCGGTTGAAGACCTTGTAAATAATGTGGTAATGATCACCAGTCAAAACCACGGTTTTGCTGTTAATGAAGCAAGTTTACCCATTAACCTAATTGCCACGCATCGCTCGTTATTTGATGGTTCGCTGCAGGGTATTCGTCGCACTGACAAGCCAGCCTTTAGCTTTCAGGGTCACCCTGAAGCTAGCCCTGGCCCCCATGAAGCAGCAGTGCTGTTTGACCACTTTATCGACTTAATGGAAGCCAAACGCTAGGCGCTTGGGGAGACAACATGCCAAAAAGAACTGACATAAAGAGTATCCTCATACTTGGTGCTGGCCCAATTGTTATTGGCCAGGCCTGTGAGTTTGACTATTCCGGGGCCCAGGCCTGTAAAGCGCTTCGTGAAGAAGGCTTTAGGGTAATTCTGGTTAATTCCAATCCAGCGACCATTATGACTGACCCGGCGATGGCCGATGCCACTTACATTGAGCCGGTAGAATGGCGCACCGTGGCACGTATTATTGAACAGGAGCGGCCAGATGCCTTACTGCCGACTATGGGTGGCCAGACGGCACTGAACTGTGCGCTGGATCTTGCCAAGCACGGTGTGCTAGATGAGTTCGGCGTAGAGATGATCGGCGCCAACGCCGATGCCATCGATAAAGCCGAAGATCGTGAGCGCTTTGATAAAGCCATGAAAGCGATTGGTTTAGATACGCCTGATTCCGGTATAGCTCATAGCTTGGAAGAAGCAGTTCAAGTCGCAGATCGATTTGGCTTTCCTTGCGTCATTCGACCGTCCTTTACCATGGGTGGCTCCGGCGGGGGTATTGCCTATAACCGGGAAGAATTCGAAACAATTTGTCGTCGTGGTCTTGACCTTTCGCCAACCAATGAGCTACTCATCGATGAATCTCTGATCGGTTGGAAAGAGTTTGAAATGGAAGTGGTTCGCGATCGCAAAGACAATTGTATTATTGTCTGCGCTATCGAAAACCTAGACCCTATGGGCATTCACACCGGTGACTCAATTACCGTTGCGCCCGCACAGACACTGACCGACAAAGAATATCAAATCATGCGAAATGCCTCAATTAAGGTATTACGTGAGATCGGTGTGGAGACCGGCGGTTCTAACGTGCAGTTTGCGGTTAATCCAGATGATGGTCGACTGATCGTTATCGAGATGAACCCCAGAGTATCGCGCTCATCAGCACTTGCCTCAAAAGCCACTGGCTTCCCAATTGCGCGAGTAGCAGCCAAGCTGGCTGTGGGTTATACCCTAGACGAATTGCAAAATGAAATCACAGGGGGCGCTACGCCTGCTTCATTTGAGCCAAGCATCGACTATGTAGTGACTAAGATTCCACGTTTTGCCTTTGAGAAGTTTGACCAGGCAGACCAGAGCTTAACGACACAGATGAAGTCTGTGGGCGAGGTTATGGCTATAGGTCGAACCTTCCAAGAATCTATTCAAAAGGCGTTGCGTGGTCTCGAAGTGGGTGTTTCTGGATTTGATCCTATGCTAGATCTAGACGATGAAAACTCCGCTGCAGTGTTGAGAAATGAACTTGCAGTCGCGGGTCCAGATCGTATCTGGTATCTCGCTGATGGCTTCCGCCAGGGCATGAGCGTAGACGAGATTTTTGCCATCACTAAGGTCGATCGTTGG
>Ga0075109_1000791_pt1 | contig 20927 bp, 17 predicted proteins | sample AntAceMetag02UKD_FD_69798 | JGI IMG/M metagenome (GOLD analysis project Ga0075109, IMG submission 69798) | Saline lake microbial communities from Ace Lake, Antarctica - Antarctic Ace Lake Metagenome 02UKD | ecosystem: Environmental > Aquatic > Non-marine Saline and Alkaline > Saline | place...
CGTAATCCGGCGACATCACAGATTCCCGCCCGGACCGGATTTAGGTGAATGTAGTGGCTAAGCCGATCCATGCGATACTGGTTTTCCACCATAATACTTTTAAAACGCCCCTGAAAAATACGGCCCGTGCCCTTCCGGAAGTGATTGTAGCGCGCCGCAAACACACTCTGTAGCCAGCGCATACCCTCACTGAGGTTCGGCTGAGGGGTTTCCACGGCCAGATGGAAGTGGTTTCCCATAATCACCCACGCGTGGAGTATCCAACCACTGCGTTCACACGTTTCATTCAACGTCTTTTCGAATGATCGCTTCGCCCTTTCGCTTTCAAACACCCAATTGCGGTGGTTTCCACGATTGATGACGTGATATAGCCCGCCTTCGGATTCAAATCTCAGTTTCCTTGCCACGGCCTTACTCCAATCCAACTTACCCAGAAATGTCAAACAGTATGGATTGACCCTTTTTGCCCCCCCAATTGCGGTGATTTCCACGATTGATGACGTGATATAACCCGCCTTCGGATTCAAATCTCAGTTTCCTTGCCACGGCCTTTCTTCAATCCAACTTACTCAGAAATGTCAAACAGTATGGATTGACCCTTTTTACCTCCTACCCTTTTACCTCCTGATCCTCGGCCGACAGGCTGAGGGGCTGAAAAGGCTCGCGAATGGTGGCTCCCGAATGGGGTCAGCCTGCTACTCGTTAATTTCGGGGTGCCTAAGAAGGGCCCAGTCCCGTGGTTCTTGATGGGCGTTTTCATCGATCGCTGCCTCCCAGCGGATCTCCGTCACCAACATATGCGGAGGTATGGCCAAGCCCTACCGAGTCTTCTGCTCCGATTTAGGCTAGATTGTTTCCCCACCCCTTTCCCGTTTTGATCAACTCAGCCACCCCCACCTACTCGACCCTCGACGCCAATGAAGCGGTCGCTCGAGTCGCCTATCAATGTAGCGAACTGTTCGCGATCTACCCCATTACCCCGTCGTCTCCCATGGGCGAATCGGTCGATGAATGGTCCTGCGAGGGACAGCAGAATCTATGGGGGCATGTGCCGGAGGTGATCCAGCTCCAGTCCGAAGCCGGCGCCGCCGGCACGCTTCACGGCGCGCTCCAAGCCGGCACGCGGGCGTGCTCGTTTACCGCGTCGCAGGGACTCCTGTTGATGATCCCTAATCTCTACAAGATCGCCGGCGAGCTGCATCCTTTCGTGCTTCACGTCACCGCGCGCAGCTTAGCCACCCACGCGCTTTCGATCTTCTGCGACCATGGCGATGTGATGGCCTGTCGCCAAACCGGCGCGGCCCTGCTCTGCGCCAACTCGGTGCAAGAAGCGCAGGACTTTGCCGCCGTCGCTCATGCCGCGACCCTCACCACCCGCGTGCCCTTTCTGCATTTCTTCGACGGCTTCCGCACCTCTCACGAAATCCAGAAAATCGCCCTCCTCAGTGAGGACGACTTAAACGCTTTGGTCCAAGAAGACGACGTCAGCCAAGCCCGCGCTCGTGGACTCACACCCGATCATCCCGCGATCAGGGGCACCGCGCAGAACCCCGACGTTTTCTTCCAAGCCCGCGAAGCCGCCAACCCGTTTTACGATGCGGTGCCGGAACGCGTGCAAGCCGCCTTTGACGTGCTCGCGGACCGCACCGGTCGTCAGTATCATATTTTTGACTACGAAGGACATCCCGCCGCTGATCGGGTTATCATCGTCATGGGCTCAGGCACCGAGACCTGCATGGAAACGTCCGCGTGGCTCAACGCCCAAGGCGAGCGCACGGGCGTGCTCACCGTGCGGCTCTACCGGCCGTTTGACGCCAACGTTCTCCTGGCCGCCCTCCCCGCTTCCGTCCGCAAGATCGCCGTGCTCGACCGCACTAAAGAACCCGGTGCCAGCGGTGAGCCGCTCTTCCTCGACGTCATCGCCGCCGTCGCCGAAAGCGACCGCGCCGGCCAGATCAAAGTCACCGGTGGTCGCTACGGACTCGGCTCCAAAGAGTTCACCCCGGGCATGGCTCAAGCCGTCTTCCAGGACCTCGCCGAGACCGCGCCGAAACGCCGTTTCACGGTTGGGATCTATGATGATATCACGCACCTCTCCCTGCCTTTCTCGACCGAACTGGATATCGAGTCGGTGGACACGCGTCGCGCCGTCTTCTTTGGCCTCGGTTCCGATGGCACGGTCGGCGCCAACAAAAACTCCATCAAAATCATCGGCGAAAGCACCGACCTTCAGGCGCAGGGTTTCTTTGTTTACGACTCGAAAAAAGCCGGGGCGATGACCGTCTCACATTTGCGGTTTGGACCGCAGGCAATCCGCGCTCCCTACTTGATTGGCCAAGCCGATTTTGTGGCCTGCCACTATTTCCCCTTCCTCGAAAAGGTCGACGTCCTCGGCGTTGCCCGACCCGGCGGCACCCTGTTGCTCAACACCCCCGGCGGGACCGCTAAGGTCTGGTCCCAACTCCCACTCAAGGTGCAACGCCAGATCATCGAACTTCAACTCAAAGTCTACGCGATCGATGCCGCCAGCGTAGCCAACGAGGCCGGGATGCGCGGTCGCACCAACACCGTGATGCAGACGTGTTTCTTTGCCCTCTCTGGTGTGCTGCCGAAGGACGACGCGATCGGCCACATCAAGACCGCCATTCGCAAGACTTACGGCAAGAAGGGCGAAGCGATCGTCGCGCGCAATGAAGCGGCCGTCGATGCCGCCCTCGCTGGCCTCGTCGCGGTGGAGGTCCCCGCGGAGACCAACGCCCCCGATATTTTCCACCCCCTCGTTCCCCCCAACGCCTCCGACTTTGGCCAACGCGTGACTGCCCGCATGCTCGCTGGCGAAGGGGACTTGCTCCCAGTGAGCGCCTTCCCGCCCGACGGCACCTGGCCCGTGGGCTCCACCAAATGGGAGAAGCGTAACCTCGCGCCGGAGATCCCCGTCTGGGATCCGTCTATCTGTATCCAGTGCAATAAATGCGTGCTCGTTTGCCCGCACGCCGCGATCCGGCCGGCCGCCTTCCCCGAAGCCCTCGCGGCCGATGCGCCCGAGACTTTTAAGCACACCGCGCTGCGCAGTCCCGACATCAAAGATCATCGCTACGTGCTCCAAGTCGCCGCCGAGGACTGCACCGGCTGCACGCTTTGCCACGAAGTTTGTCCCGCCAAGGACCGTTCCCAACTCGGCCGCAAGGCCCTCATGATGCAGCCGCAAGAACCGCTCGTCGCCGCCGAGCGCGTGAACTGGGATTTCTTCCTCAACCTGCCTCCGGCTCCGGCTGCCCTGCAGCGCGCGGACGTAAAGGGCTCCCAATTCCGCGAGCCGCTCTTTGAGTTCTCCGGAGCCTGCGTCGGCTGCGGCGAGACGCCCTACCTGAAGGTCCTCACGCAGCTCTTCGGCGACCGGCTTATCATGGCCAACGCCACCGGTTGTTCCTCGATCTACGGCGGCAATCTCCCGACGACGCCCTACTGCACGGATAAAGACGGCCGCGGTCCCGCGTGGTCGAACTCCCTCTTCGAGGACAACGCCGAATACGGTCTCGGCCTCCGCACCGGCGTCGATCAATTCGTCGTCCAAGCCCGCCATCTCGTCGGCGATCTCGCCCCGACCCTCCCGGTCGATCTGGTCGAACGGCTCTCAATCATGCCCGACGATCAGCAGGACGAAACCATCGCGGCGCGCCGCGCCGATGTGACGCTTCTGCGCTCGCTTCTGGCTGACTCGGCCGACCCGAAAGCCCGCCGCCTGCTCACGCTCGCCGATTACCTCGTACCGAAGTCCGTCTGGATCGTCGGCGGCGACGGCTGGGCCTACGACATCGGCTCGGGGGGCCTCGACCACGTGCTCTCGACCGGGCGCAACGTGAACGTCCTCGTCCTCGACACCGAAGTTTACTCAAACACCGGTGGCCAACGCTCCAAAGCCACGCCGATGGGCGCCGTAGCGAAGTTCAGCGCTGGCGGCAAAGACACCGACAAAAAGGATCTCGCCCTCATGGCCACCAGCTACGGCCACATCTACGTGGCCCGGATCGCTATGGGGGCCAAAGACAGCCAAACGGTCCAAGCCATCCACGAAGCCGAGAGCTATCCTGGCCCCTCGCTGATCATCGCCTACTCCCATTGTATCGCCCACGGCATCTCGATGGCCGGGGGCCTCAACCAACAAAAACTCGCCGTGCAATCCGGCCACTGGCCGCTCTTCCGCTACGACCCTCGCCGGGCCGAACGCGGGCTGGGCACGGCCGTGCTCGATTCCCCGCCGCCTAAGATCCCGTTGCGCGATTACACCCGCAACGAGCTGCGTTTCCAGCTCCTAGCCCGCAGCCAACCCGAACGCGCCGCCGAGCTCGCCGCGCGCGCCCAAATCGCCGCCGACCAGCGCCAGGCCCGTTACCAGGCTTTCGTCGAATCCACTCAACCCCCGGCCTCCGAAACCCCATGAACCTCTCAACTGAATACCTCGGACTAAAACTCAAAAACCCTCTCGTCGCGGGGGCCTCTCCGCTCGTCGACCATGTCGACAAGGTCCGCCAGCTCGAAGACGCTGGCGTCGCCGCCGTCGTCATGCACTCGCTTTTCGCCGAACAAATCGAAGGAGAAGCCTACGCCGAATCCCAACACCTCGATCGCTGGGAGAACAACTTCCCCGAGGCCGATAGTTTCTTTCCCGCCTCGAGTGACTACGCCCTCGGCTCCGATGAATACCTCACCCAAATCGGCCGCCTCAAAGCCGCCGTCGACGTGCCTGTCATCGCTTCGCTCAACGGCACCCGCCCGGGCGATTGGATCGACTACGCCACCCAGATCGAGGCGGCCGGAGCCGACGCCCTGGAACTGAACACTTACACCCTCCCGATCGCCACCACTCTCACGGGCGCCGAAATGGAGCGCCAGCTTCTCGAAGTCGTGACCGCCGTGCGCGCCGCCATCGATATCCCCTTCGCCGTGAAAATCTCGCGGAACTACACCGCCGTGGCTCACGTCGTGGCCGATCTCGAACGCCTCGGCGCCGATGGCGTGGTGATGTTCAACCGTTTCTTCCAACCCCACTTCGACTTGGACGAGTTGGCCATCAACCCTCGGCTAGATCTCTCCACGCCCGAGGACCTCCGCCTGCGCCTACGCTGGATCGGTATCCTGCGTGATCAGGTCAAATTCAGCCTCGCCTGCAGTGGCGGCGTGCACCACCCCCACGACGTCGTGCGGGCGCTCCTCGCCGGAGCCGATGCGGTGCAAACCACCGCGCTACTGCTGAAACACGGTCTGCAAAAAGTCACCTGGTTGCGCGATGAACTCGCCGTCTGGTTGGAGGCAAACGAATACCAAAGCGTCGCCGAGGTGAAAGGCGCATTGTGCTACCACCGTTGCCCGGATCGCGGCGCCTACGAACGGTCGAACTACCTCCGCACCCTCCAACTCTGGCGCTCCTGAGCCGCCACCGCGCCCCGAGGGGACGGCCGGGAGAACATGCCTCGGAAAGCAGCGTCCGCAGAACCACTCATCCGGTTGTCGGGCGTAAAGCCCGACCCACGGCAAAGCGATGCAGTCAGAGGTGGGCTGGGCGTTACGGGCCAGGTGACACATGATGCAGGACGTGCTAGGCGACAGGACATGCCGAACGCTTTCGGCGGGGGTAGCTGCCATCGAGCAAAACCCGAAAAGACTGATACCCGGGGTCTGCGCCCGCGGCTATCATGCGATCCGGCGGCCGGGTCATAATTCGAACGAAGTGACGCAATTTTGGCAGAATGTGGTTAGGCGGACCGAGCCGGAACCGTTAAGGTGCGGGCAGTTATTTCATCCGGTTTAGGCCGGGACCCCCACTTCCTTCGAGGTCTGTTGTTATGAGACGTCGCAAATTCATCTCCTACTTCCTTGGCGCCGCTGCCCTCGGCTCGCTCGGCGTCCACTTGGGTTCACGTTTCCCCGTCGCGGGTGGGCCTAGCGGCGCGGCCCGGCTCATCAAGTTAACCCGCCACAGTCGGGCGCTCGGCACCGAGATCAGGATCACGGCCTTCCATGCCGACCAAGCCACCGCCGATGCCGCGATCAATCAGGCTTTTGCCGCCATCGAACAGGTCGAGCAGGTCATGAGCCTCTACCGGCCCGATAGCCAACTGAGCCAGCTCAACCGCGATGGCGCGCTAGCCAACCCCGACCCCCGGTTGGTCCAGGTGCTGGAACGCGCCGCCGAACTGTCCGCCCAATCCGAGGGTGCCTTCGATGTCACCGTGCAGCCCCTCTGGGCGGCCTACGAAAACGCCGCCGCCCACGGCACGCTGCCGACCGACGACGCCATTGCCACTGCCTTGCTCCGGGTGGATTGGCATAAAATTTCCGTGGCCCTAGATGCGATCTCCTTCGCCCAACCCGGCATGGCGATCACACTCAATGGCATCGCCCAAGGCCTCGCGGCCGATGCCGCCAGCCAGGCACTACGCGACCACGGCATCGCGCATGCGTTGATCGATAGCGGCGAGATCGGCACCGTCGGACCACCCGCGCTGCGCGACCATTGGACCATCGCGATTAAGGATCCTCGCGATCCCGTTAATATGCTCGGGATCGCTTCTCTCGCGGACCGTTGCCTCGCCACGTCGGGCGATTACGAGACGACGTTTAGCGCGGACTTTTCCCAACACCATTTGCTCGATCCGCGCACGGGTCACTCCCCCACCGACCTAGCTAGCGTGTCGATCGTCGCGCCCACCGCGCTCGAAGCCGACGCGCTCTCGACTGCCGTATTTTTGATGGGTCCGGAGCGCGGTCGCGCGCTCGTCGAAACCCTTCCCCACGTGGATGCCTTGTTTGTCGACAAGGCCCACCGGCTCAGCCGCACCGCCCAATTTCCGCTCAGTTAATGGACTGAACGCCCTCTCGCCGTGATCCCCGAATCGCTCCTAAGCCTCACCGGTGCCCTCCTCTTCATGGGAGGGCTCGGCCTGACGTTAGCGGTGATTCTGACGCTCGCGAACAAACGCCTGTTTGTGGCGGAGGACCCGCGGATCGATGACGTCGAGGAGATGCTCCCTAAAACCAACTGTGGAGCCTGTGGTTGCCCGGGTTGCCGGGCCTTTGCGGAAGCTTGCGTCGCGGGGGATGCTAATCCCGCCCAGTGCACCGTAAGCCCCCCTGAAATGTCGGCGTTTATCGCCGATTTTTTGGGCGTGGAACTCGGCAACGAGGAAAAGAAAGTCGCTCGTCTGGCCTGCGCTGGCGGAAAGCACGTGGCGCGAATGCGCTCCGCCTACAGTGGGATGCAGAGCTGTCGTGCCGCGGTCGCGGTAGGCGGTGGAGGCAAAGCCTGCTCGTGGGGCTGCCTCGGTCTCGCCGACTGCGAGGTCTCTTGTGACTTCGATGCGATCACCATGGACCGCAACGGACTGCCGGTCGTTGACGAGGACCAGTGTGTCGCCTGCAACGACTGCGTGGTCGCCTGCCCCCTCGACCTCTTCTCGCTCCAACCGGTGAGTCATCGCCTCTGGGTCGCTTGCAAAAGCCTCGCTGAGGGCGACGACGTATTGGCCGACTGCGAGGTAGGTTGCACGGGCTGCTCCCGCTGCGTGGCCGACGCCCCCGGCGGTCTCATCACGATGCAAAACAATCTCGCGACCGTCGATTATACCAAGAACGCGCTCGCTTCGAAACTCCCCATTCAACGCTGCCCGACCGGAGCCATCGTTTGGCTGCAAGACCACACCATCGAAAAGGGAGCCGCGGCCAAACGCATCATCCGCCAAGAGGCGCTACCCGTCGATTCGAGCGACTGAGCCCACATCCCCACACCTTCCCCCCCATTTAATTAGATAACCCTTAGTCCCCTCGAAAAATGGTAAGCCAAAAAACCACTGTGAAGTATCCCGGAATTCCTGCAGCGATGGATGGAAACACCGTCGTGATCATGTGCGAACGGGAGTCGAGCGACGCGGCCGGCGCCTACCCCATCACCCCCTCCACCCAGATGGGTGAATACTGGGCCGAAGAAACCGCCCGCGGTCACCGCAACATCTCGGATCATCCGCTGATCTTCATCGAACCCGAGGGTGAACACGCCGCCGCCGGCGTCACCGCCGGTCTCTCCATGAGTGGCCTGCGGGCCTCCAACTTTTCCTCCGGCCAAGGGATCGCCTACATGCACGAGTCGCTCTACGGCGCCGTCGGCAAACGCCTGCCCTACCTGCTCAACGTCGGTTGCCGCGCCCTCACCAAGTCCACCCTCAACGTGCACGCCGCCCATGATGATTACCACCTCATGGACGACACCGGTTTCTTCCAAGTGCTCGGTAAGAATGGTCAGGCCGCCGCCGACTTGAATCTCATTTCCCGCAAGGTCGCCGAGCTTTCCCTCACCCCCGGCGCCGTCGGTCAGGACGGGTTCCTCACCACTCACCTCATCGACACCCTGCTCGTGCCCGAGCGCGAGCTGATCGCAGAATACCTCGGTCGCCCCGATGACATCATCCCGAGCCCGACCCCCGGTCAGGAGATGATCTACGGCAAGGAACGCCGCCGCGTGCCCATCCTCTGGGATGTCGATAATCCCGTGCTCTCCGGCTCCGCGCAAAACCAAGACGCCTACATGCAGTCCGTCGCGGCGCAACGCCCCTACTTCTTCGATCACATCGCCGACATCACCGATCAATGCATGGCCGAATACGCCGAACTGACCGGTCGCCAATACAGCCGCGTGTCCACCTACAAGTGCGACGACGCCGACTACCTGATCCTCGCAATGGGCAGTGTAATCGGCACCTCCGAGGCCGTGGCCGATTACCTGCGCGAAACGCGTGGCGTGAAGGTCGGCGTGGTCGAGCTCACCATGTATCGCCCCTTCCCCGGCGACCTGCTCGGCCCCATCCTAAAGGGCCGCAAGGGTGTCGTGATTCCCGAGCGCACCGACCAACCGCTCGCCGAAGATCTGCCCGTCATCCGCGAAGTGCGCGCCGCCTTGAGCAAGTGCATGGAAAACGGCATGACCAAGGGCGAAACGCCGTATCCGAAATACGCCACTTACGCAAAGCCCGGCGACGCGCCGCCGCTCTTCTCCTGTTCGTTTGGTCTCGGCAGCCGCGACCTCCAGCCCGAAGGCGTCATCGGCGCGATCGAGAACATGCTCCCGGGCGGCGCGAAGAAGAAATTTTTCTACCTCTCGATCGACTTCCTCTACCACAACCCGTCACCGAAGAACGAGATCCACCAACAGACGCTGCTCGAAAAATATCCGCACGTCGCCGAACTCGCGGTCAAAGGCAGTGAGAACCCGAACCTGTTGCCCAAGGGCGCCATCACCGTGCGCATGCATTCCGTCGGCGGCTGGGGCGCGATCACGACCGGCAAGAATCTCGCCGTCACGCTCAACGAGTTGCTCGGCTTCGATATCAAGGCCAACCCGAAATACGGTTCCGAGAAAAAGGGTCAGCCCACCACCTACTACTTGTCCGCCGCGCCCGAACCGATCCGCATCAACTGCGAATACATGTTCGTCGACACGGTGCTCTCGCCCGACCCCAACGTGTTCGGTCACTCGAACCCATTGTCCGGCCTGAAGCAGGGCGGCACGTTCATCATCCAGAGTGATCTCGATTCACCCGAGGCAGTGTGGAAGTCCTTCCCGATCCCGGCCCAGAGGTTCATCAAGGACAACCAGATCAAGGTCGTTTACGTCGACGGTTTCAAAATCGCCCGCGAGGAAGCCTCCGATGAGGAGCTGCGTTTCCGCATGCAGGGTATCGCTTTCCAGGGCGCCTTCTTCGCTGCGTCCAATCTCATGGAGACCGCCAACTTCACCGAGGAGAGTCTCTTCAAAGCGATCCACGATCAGATCGAAAAGAAATTTGGCAGCAAGGGCGCCCGCGTCGTCGAGGATAACATCCGCGTCGTCCGTCGCGGCTTCGACGAGATCACTACCCTCGAAGACATGGAGGTCAGCGCCCCCGTCGCCGCGTCGCCCAAGCAACGCACTAACCTGCCCCTCATGCTCAAGCGCATCAAGCAGAGCGACGACCCCAAGACCGACACGCATCGGTTCTGGGAACAGACCGGTAGCTTCTACCTCGGCGGCAAACCCAACGATCATATCACCGATCCATTTGCCGCGATGGGCCTCATCCCGGCCAATACCGGGCTGTATCGGAACATGACCCAGATCCGGTTCAACCATCCGGTGTGGGATCCGTCCAAGTGCACGGCGTGTAGCGAGTGCTTCACCGTCTGCCCAGACAGCGCGATCCCCGGGCTGGCCTGCTCCGTTGCCGCCGCCTTCGAGGCGACCATCAAAAGGGTCAAGGGCGCCGGTCACGAGGTCACCCTGTTGCCGAAAGCGGTGCGCACGGTGGAAAAGAAACTCCGCGCCGCCGCCCATGGCGTGAACGGCGACCGCACCAGTCCGAGCATCGATGTCGGCCCGCTCATGGTCGACGCGATCTCCGATACCATTGCCGAAACCAGCGAGGATCAAGCCACCTTGATTCAGGAATTCGAATGGTTCCGCGAGGAGATGGGTGAGTTCAAATTTGCCTTCACCAAACCCTACTTCGACCAACGCGAAAAAGTCGCGGCCGGCGCCGGTGGCCTCTACGCTATCACCATCAATCCCTACACCTGCAAGGGCTGTATGCTCTGCGTGGATGTCTGCGATGACAACGCCCTCACTACCATCCCGCAGACGACTGAGTCAGTCGCGAAGCTGGAGCGGGAGTGGGACTACTGGCTCGACCTGCCGACCACCACGAAGGACTTCATGCGCATCGACGACATCGACGAAAAGATCGGTGCCCTCGAAACCATGCTCATGGACAAGTCGGTCTACTCGTCCATCAGCTGCGGCGACGGCGCCTGCACCGGTTGCGGCGAAAAGTCCGTCCTCCATCTCTTCACCAGCACCATCACCGCGCTCATGCAGCGCCGGGTTAAGACGCACGTCGAATATCTGGGCGCGTTGATCGGGAAAGTGGAAACGCACCTCAGGTCCAAGCTGGCCGACACGGTCAACGTGGCCGACCCCGCCGCCCTCAAGGCAGTCCTAAGTCGCAGCCGTGGTCGCGACCTCAAACTCTCCGACCTCGCCGGTGCCCTCGACGAAGGCAAAGCCGGCACGCCGCTCGATCAGGATTGGCTCACGTGGATGAGTGACCTCCTCGCGCAGTTGAAGGACCTCAAGTGGCGCTACGAAGAAGGCATCACCCACACGGGTCGCGCCAGTTTGGGCTTCATGAACTCCACCGGTTGTTCGTCCATCTACGGCGGTTCGTTCCCCTACAACCCGTATCCGTTCCCTTGGTCCAATCATCTGTTCCAAGACGCCGCTTCGGTATCGCTCGGCATCTTCGAAGGTCACATGCGCAAGATGGCGGATGGCTTCAAAGCGATCCGGATGGCCGAGGCCGAACTCGCTGGTGACGGCGACTTCCGGGCGATCACCAAATCACTCGACGTGTTCACCTGGGAGAACTTCACCAATGAAGAATACCTGCTGAGCCCACCGGTCGTCGCTGTCGGCGGCGATGGCGCGATGTTCGACATCGGATTCCAAAACGTTTCCCGCGCCCTCATGGCCGGTCGACCGATCAAAATCTTCGTGCTCGATACGCAGGTATATTCCAACACCGGTGGTCAGGCCTGCACCTCCGGCTTCATCGGCCAGATCTCCGACATGGCACCCTACGGCAAGGCCTGGAAGGGCAAGACCGAGATGCGTAAGGAGATGGCACTGATCAGCGCGGCTCACCGCTCCGCCTTCGTGCTGCAGGGTAGCCTCGCCAACGTCACCCACCTGATCGAGGGCTACATCGACGGCATCAACTCCCGCCGTCCCGCGTTGTTCAGCATCTACTCCGTGTGCCAACCAGAACACGGCGTGCCGGATGACGGCACCGCCTTCCACAGCAAGATGGCGACCGAGTCGCGCGCCTATCCGCTCTTCCGCTTCGATCCCGATGCGGGCAAGTCATGGGAGGAGTGCATCGAGCTCGCGGGCAATCCCGCCATCGATCAAGATTGGCCGAGCTACCAGCTCAGCTACGTCGACGAAGACGGCACCCCGCAAGCGATGGAGGTGCCGATGACGTTCGCCGACTTCGCCGTGAAGGAAGGCCGCTTCCGCAAGCACTTCCGCGTCGCCCCCACCGACGCCTGGAATGACAATATGGTGCCCCTCGACGAGTTCATCGATCTCGCCGAGGACGACCGCGAAGACCGGTTCCCCTACATCTGGTCGGTGAACAAAGAAAACCACTTGGTCCGCGTGCTCGTCGCCCAAGAGATCGTGCGTTCCACCGAGGAACGTCGCGACTACTGGCGCACCTTACGCGGTCTCGCTGGCTTGACCAACAAGGTCGACCCGATCGCCATCGCCGATCAGGTGCGGGCCGAAACCGCCCAGAAACTCGCCCAAGGTCTCATGGCCATGCTCGGGGGCGAGGGCGGAGTCGCTCCCCTCCTCGATGCTGCTCCGGCCCCCGGGGCCGCCCCCACCGCCACCGCCGCTCCCGCCGCGGGATTCGAAGCCGCCTGGATCGATCAGAACGAATGCACGTCCTGTGACGAGTGCACCACGATCAACCCCAAGATCTTTGCATACGACAGCGACAAAAAGGCCTTCGTGAAGGATTCGAAGGGCGGCCCGTTCAAGGACATCGTGCGTGCCGCCGAAAAGTGCACCGGCAAGTGCATCCACCCCGGCTCCCCCGCCGACCCCAATGAAAAGGGCGTCGATAAACTCATTAAGCGCGCGGAGAAATTCCAGTAATCCACCGCTGACCTACTAACCACAGATGGACCCAGATAAACACGAATGAGAACGGGAATCCCACCACCGTCGGGCACGAAGCCCGACCCACCTCAGAACCACTTTTCACAACGTGGGTCGGGCTTTATGCCCGACATTCACCTGACCCCCAGATCCGGGTCCAGCCGGGTCCAGCCGTGGTTAAAAAACAGCATCCTCCTAAGCCGCTGAATCCTTCCTGACCTCGTGTTCGATTTCCTCTCCAGTTTGTTCAAAGGCGACTCGTTCTCGCACGGGATTCATCCCGATGAGAATAAGCACTTCACCGCGCATCTACCGATTCGTCGGCTGCCGTTTGCGCCGGAGTTAGTGCTGCCGCTTTCGCAACACTTCGGGGCACCCTCCGAGTCGTTGGTGCACCCGGGGCAGGAGGTCGTGCGCGGAGAACCGATCGCCAAGGCCAACGGCTTCATGTCGGTGCCCCTGCATGCGCCCGCCACCGGACGCATCAAGCGCACCGAACTGATGCCCACCGCCAAGGGACCACGCACGCCATCGATCATCCTCGAGGTCTATCCCGGCGACAGCCAGGAGGTTCGCTACGATGCCCCCCGCGACTACCTCACGATGGAGCCCAAAGCCATCGTGCAAGGCGTGCAGGATACCGGCTTGGTCGGCCTCGGCGGCGCCGCCTTCCCCACCCACGTGAAACTGTCACCGCCGAAAGGTCATCAGGTGCACACCGTGCTGATCAACGGCTGCGAGTGTGAACCCTTTCTGACGACGGACCACCGCGTGATGCTCGAATACACCGCAGACTTGATCCTCGGCACCCAAATCCTGATGAAGGCGCTCGGCGCGAATCGGGCAATAATCGGCACCGAGGAAAACAAACTGGACGCCGTCGCCGCAATTCAGGCCAAGCTGCCCGCGGACGGGTCGATCAAGGTCCGCGCCGTGCCGACCAAATATCCGCAGGGCGCGGAGAAGATGTTGGCCAAAGCCCTGATGGACGTCGAAATTCCATCCGGAAATTTCCCGTCTTCGGTCGGACTAGGGGTCTTTAACGTCGCCTCCACCGCCGAGCTCGGCGCGCTATTTCCGCACAGCCGCGGCGTGATCGAACGGGTCGTCACCGTAACGGGTCCGGGCATCGAAAAACCGGGAAACTACATGGTGCCGATCGGCACGCCCGTGGGTTTTATTCTTAAACAATTGGGATTCGCCGGTCAGGCTAACTGTCTGATCATGGGCGGCCCCATGATGGGCGGTTCGGTTTCCTCCCTCGAGGTTCCCATGACGAAGGGCTCGGGTGGCTTACTCGTATTGACAGAGCGAATACTCGAACAGCAGCACGACCAGCCGAACTACCCGTGCATCAGTTGCGCGCAGTGCGTGGACGCGTGCCCCATGCACTTGAATCCATCGCAGCTCGGCAAGCTCGCCCACAAACACCGCTACGACGACATGGCGGGCAATTTCCATCTCATGGACTGTTTCGAATGTGGCTGTTGCAGCTACGTCTGCCCGAGCGGTATTCCGCTGGTGCAGTATTTCCGGATCGCGAAATCCAGCCTGCGCGAGCAGGCCGCGCGAGAAAGGGCGGCCGCGTCATGATTGCAACCGGTCGCACCGTGGTGCTGCACACCTCCCCGCATCTGCGCAAGACGCCCGCCGTCGATGTGATCATGCGCAACGTCGTGTATGCGCTGCTACCGATCATCGCGTTCGCCATCTACCAATTTGGTATCAGCGTGCTCGCCTTGGTGTTGGTCTGTGTCGGCACCTCGATTGGCGTCGAACACGTGGTCTGTCGCCTGTCCGGTCGCTCGACCTCAGTCAATGACTGGAGCGTGACCATTACCGGAATGTTGCTCGCCCTGACGTTGCCGCCCGGCTTTGCGCTGTGGATGGCCGCCGTGGCCGCCGTGGTGGGGGTCGGCATCGGTAAGATGTTCTTCGGCGGACTCGGCTACAACATCATGAATCCGGCTCTCATCGGCCGCGCGTTCGCGCAGGCCGCGTTCACCGCGCCGATGACAACTTGGGTGCCTATTCTCGCGCCCGATCGCTTCACGCAATTCATCCCTTCGACCTTCACCCTCCCCTTCCTGAAACCAGAATCCATTCAGCCGTGGCTGGCCGCCGTGGCTCCCGACGGATTCTCTGGCGCGACGCCACTGGCGTTGATGAAGTTCGAACAGATCCCCACCGACTCAATGCAACTGCTGCTCGGCTCAACCGCGGGTTCGGCCGGCGAAACCTCAGCCCTCCTCATCCTGCTATGCGGGGCCTACCTCGTATACCGGCGCATGATGAATGTGCGCATTCCGATCAGCATCCTGACGGTCGCTGCCCTTACCACGACCGTCTTCTACCTAATCGACGGGGACACGTATCCGGGCCCGCTCTTCATGCTCTGCTCGGGTGGTCTCATGCTCGGGGCCGTGTTCATGGCAACCGACATGGTGGCCTCGCCGGTCACGCCCATGGGGGTGTGGATCTACGGCGGCTTGATTGGTTTCGTGACCATCATCATTCGCCTCTTCGGGGGACTGAGTGAGGGCATCATGTATGCCATTCTACTCGCCAACGCGTTCTCGCCGCTAATCAGCAACATCACCCAACCACGGCGCTACGGGGCACCGAAAAAGAAAGGGGTCGGATGAGCGCTGAAACCGATCCTGTCCCTCCACCCGTGCTGCCCAGCAGCCGCAAGCTGATCACGGCATTGGCCGCCATTGCCATGATCTCGGGTCTGTTGGTTGCGGTCACCTACGAGGTCACGGCACCCGTCATCAAATTGAACCAACAGCGCGCGCTGGAGCAGGCCATCTTCAAGGTGCTCCCCGCCGCGACGGTGCACGCCAATTTCCGCTTGGAGGGTGCAACGCTTTCGGCGCTCACCTCCGAACGATTTGCCGAGGCCAACGTCTTCGCCGGCTACAACGCCGACCAAGTCCTGGTCGGTATCGCCATGGAAGGAGCCGCCCGCGGCTATCAAGATGTCGTCAAAATTCTCTACGCCTACGATCCGGCGCAAAACGGCATCACCGGCTTCACCGTGCTGCAGAGTTCCGAGACGCCCGGTATCGGCGACAAGGTAGAAACCGACGCGGCCTTTCAGGAAAACTTTAACCCCCTCGATGCGAGCTTGAACGCCGGTGGCGATGCCCTCGCCCATGAGATCATCACGGTCAAAAATGGCCGCAAGGTGAACCCGTGGGAGATCGACGGGATCTCCGGCGCCACCATCACCTCCACTGCGATCGGCCACGCCCTGAATGATAGCGCGCAAGCGATGTTGCCCCCCCTCCTCGCCAACCGAGACCTCCTCATCGCCCCGCATACGAAAGGAGAGGACGACTGATGGCTACCGATCCCCGCGCCCCCGAAACGCTTTCCTTGGCCACCTTCACCCAAGGGATTTGGCAAGAGAATCCCGTCTTCGTAATGTTGCTCGGCCTTTGCCCCGTGCTGGCCGTTACCAACACTGCGACCAACGCCCTCGCCATGGGACTGGCCACCCTGTTCGTGCTGCTGTGCTCCGGTGTATTGGTTTCGTTGCTACGGAAGATCATTCCCAAGCAGGTGCGGATCGCGTGCTACATCATCATTATCGCCACGTTCGTCACGATCGTGGACTACGCGATTCAGGCCATCAGTTTGGATCTGCACCGCGCGCTCGGCGCCTTCATCCAGCTGATCGTGGTCAATTGCGTGATCCTCGGCCGCGCCGAATCTTACGCCTCGAAGAACACCGTGATCAACGCGTTCGTCAACGCGCTCGGGATGGGCGTCGGTTTCACCTTCGCCCTGCTTTGCCTCGGCGTCGTGCGCGAGATTCTCGGGTTCGGCACGTTGTTCGGCCTCACTTTGTTCGGCGCTAGTTTTCAACCTTGGGCCGTATTCGCCTTGCCACCCGGAGGGTTCTTTGTGCTCGCCGGATGGCTCTTTCTTTTCGCCCTCATTCGTAAACGCCGCGCCGCGGCCATCCCGGAGGAATCCCATGTCGCCTGACTCCCACGCCTTCATTTTCCTCAACGCGTTTCTGATTAATAATTTCGTCTTGGCGATGTTCCTCGGGCTGTGTCCGTTCCTCGGCGTCTCAGGTAAGGTCAAGACCGCTTGGAACATGGGGCTCGCCGTCATTTTTGTCATGATCGTGAGCTCGGTCTGCGCCTTTGGCATCAACCACCTTCTAGTGCGCTTCAATTTGGAATTCCTGCGGTTGATCAGCTACATCGCCGTCATTGCTTCGGCCGTGCAGCTCGTGGAAATGTTCGTCAAAAAGTTCAGTCCCGCCCTCTTCCGCACCCTCGGGATCTTCCTGCCCCTGATCACGACCAACTGCGCCATCCTCGGTCTCGCGCTGTTCCAGACGAATCGCGAATACGACTTCACCCAGTGCCTCGCCTTCAGTCTCGGTGCCGGCGCGGGCTTCACCCTCGCCCTCGTGCTCATGGCCGGACTCCGCGAGAAACTCGAACTCGCCGATGTGCCGGACACCGTCACGCAAGCCGCGCTCAGCCTGATGATCGCCGGACTGCTCTCCCTCACCTTCATGGGCTTCGCCGGACTCGGTGGATAATGGCATGATTATCCAAGCCCTCATCGCCATGTCGCTGATCTTCCTGATTCTGCTGGGTTGGATTCTCGTGCAGCACCTGGGCCGCGCCTACGCCGCCCGCCATGCCGAGTTCGGCCCGGCCCGCGAGGAAGGAGGCGGTTGCAGCCTCATCTGTCTCTGCCGCGATACCAATAAGTGCCCCAAGAAAAAACTCCTGAAAGCCTTCAATTCCAAAAAACGCGAACCCTCCTCGATTGAGAAAAACGAAACATGAAAATCACCGAATACGATATCAGTAACCCCTTCACCGCCACCGTCACCAAGTCGGAACGGATCACCGACGATAACACCGACGAGGTCCGCCACATCAATCTGCGGATCCATCATCCGTCGTTTCAATTCATCGAAGGCCAAAGCATCGGCGTACTCGTCGAGGCGCCCCCCGTGTTCGGCAACGAGAACTACCTGCGGCTCTATTCCATCGCCAGTTCCCGCTTGGGCGAAGCCGACGATGCCGCCGAGATTTCGCTCTGTGTCCGCCGATGTTTCTTCATCGATGGCGTGAATGGCGAACGCTACCCCGGCATCGTTTCCAACTACCTCTGCAACGCACAGCCCGGTGACACGATCAAGCTGACGGGCCCCTTTGGCCGCCACTTTATGCCGCCGCGCGACAGCAGCTGCAACCTGATCATGATCGGCGTCGGCACCGGCATCGCCCCCTTCCGCGCGTTCCTCAAATACATCTACGGAGAACGACAGGAATGGACGGGCAAGATCCGCCTCTTCTACGGCGCTAAGACCGGCATGGATCTGCTCTATCTCAACGATAAGAACGACGACATCTCGACCTACTACGATGAAGCCACTTTTAAAGCCTTCGAAGCCCTTAGCCCCCGTCCGCATTTCGACGAGCCCGCCGACATGCACTCCACCATCGCTGACAACGCCGCCGAGGCTTGGGACCTGATGCAAGACCCCAAAACGCATGTCTATATCTCGGGCTTATCCAAACTCGAAGAGGATCTGGACAAGGTATTCAGCGTCGCCGCCGGCACCCCGGAGGTCTGGGAAACGGTGAAAGCCGAGATGACCGAAGCCGGCCGTTGGTCGACATTGTTCTACGGATAAAAAGGTCCGGTCGAAAAAAAGATCCGGCCTCCTACTGCATTCACATTTCAACGCCCTGCCCCCAAAGTTTCGCCGTCCCGGAAGGGACGACCTCCGCGTCGGCCGCATACCCTTGGGGCACAAGAAAGGGTCAATCCATACTGTTTGCAATATAATCAAAACCGATTCGTTCAAGATCGAGCGGCTGGAGCTATAATTTATCAAACAGTAAGGATTGACCCTATCTCCCTCCCTCGCTGTTTCTGGGTAACGCGCTTCTGGGAATGGACACACGCTTTGAGGGCATCGTCAGGCTCGATGCGTCATTGTTTCAGATCGTCACGTCGCAAACGCGGGTTGAGTTTGCGAAGGAAGGCTCGAAGCAGCAGATCGCTAGAGAAATGAAAAGCCGCGGGTTCTATTTCGATACGGCATGGTGGATTCATCCCATTGGAGCGAAAATCTCGGACGCCGTGCCCGACAATGTGCTCGTCGACAGTGAGGGCCGGTTTCACTTCATCGACGTTTACATCCAAAACACGCGGCCGATTTTGGAGATCGTAGGCGATCTGGCGGCGTGAACACCCCCGTGAGGCAAAGCAGAAGGCGATGAACGCGGTTTGCGCCCAGTTCGGAGAAAGCTCAGCGAACCTCGATCAGGCGATGACTCCCTTGGGCGAGCGCTTCCAGCACGCCGGGCAGGCGTGGCGACAGCCATGCGCGTAAGGCCAGATTGCTCGCGTTGCCGATACGGAGCCAGATGATAACCGGCCCGACGCCTGCACGGATCGAGCGGTCCGCAAAATCCTCGTCCTTGCTTACGATCACGGCGCCGGTGCGCAGGGCGTGCGCCCAGACTGCGCTATCCTCGGCCTGGCGCAGCCCGGCGTCCTCCACGTGCTCGGCATGATGCCCCGCCTCTTCGAGCCATCGCGCCATTACCGGAGGCAACTGCGCGTCGATCAAAAACCTCATCGCAGAGTCAGGACGGCGTGATCCACCTGTGCGGCCGCGTATTCCAGGCAGGCGGTGATGTCTTCTCGTTCAAGATACGGATAATCAGCCAAGATTTCATCCTCGGGCACTTTCGAGGCCAGCATCTCCAGCACGTCCTTGACCCGGATGCGCATCCCGCGGATGCAGGGCCGTCCACCGCATTGGTTAGGGTTAAAAGTGATGCGTTCCATCGTCGTCATGTCGGCACCTTACCCGCTTTGCATTCGCCGACAAGCCTCTAGTCACCACTGCCGATCAAGTCAAATGTGATCGAACTACTCACCGATGCGAAATGGTAGCCGAGCCGAAGACGTCATACCTTAACTTACGACAGAACAAGTCTCGTGTCGGTTTGCATTTCAGTTTTTGTCAAGAGTCAAGGTATGACGTCTTTTGGTTTGTTTGACGTCTTTTGGTTTGTTACGGGGCTGGCATCCGAAATGAAACGTAGCTGCGGGCGTGAGCGAGTGGAGGTTCGGGGCGGTAGGCATCAGCGGTGTTAACCGCGAAGAACGCGAAGGCCCGCGAAGTTCAATCCCGGCCCAAACGTGGGAGCGAGCCGACGGGGTCAGCCGAGTATTGTTGTATTTGAAGCTAGCGCCTCAAACACCATCCTTCCTCATCTCCACGTTGCTAGAAAACTGAGGGCAGCTCTCTGTAAGATGAAGCTGGCGGACGCCGTTTGTAGCGAATGAGGGCCGATACAATACAACAATACTCGACCAATCCCGTCCGGCGTCTGGCTCGGGAAGGGCAAGCCAGACTTGCCGCCGGAGAAGAAAACCACACCGTTGCCCTTATGAGCGTCATGGAAATCGAACGTGCCTTTGAAAAACTGTCCGCCGCTGAACAAGAGCAGTTTGCCGAGTGGTTTGAAGGACGTCTTGCCCAGGGCGGCTTTGCGCCCGCCAACGAGGAGGCGTGGGCCGTTGAGGTGGAGAATCGCTTGGAAGACGTGCGCAGCGGCAAAGTGCAGCCCATCCCCGGCGAGCAGGTCATGGCGGAGCTTCGCCGCCGTTACTCCGCGTGAAGCCCTACGCATTGCACCCCGAGGCCAAGCGCGACCTGTTCGCCGCCTCGGAGTATTACGAGCGCGAGAGCTGGGCTCTGGCGGGCCGCTTTGTTGGCGAGATGGACCGGCTGATCGGCGAAGTGTGTGCCAATCCCGGCCTCTTTCGCGTCTTCCGCAAAACCACCCGGCGGCACTTTGGCGGACGCTTCCCGTATGCCGTCATCTATGCCGAGGAGGCCGACCAAGTCTTGATCTTGGCCTTTGCGCACTTCAAGCGGCGGCCGGGCTACTGGGTGGACCGTCTTTTACGCGGCCATCGCTAAAGGCTTCTTTCCTTAGTCGATACGAGTAAACAACTTATTTATTATGCTTTTGTCGCCCCGCATGCTCCAATCCGCGCCCTCACGCAGATGCGTGCTCAGTCAAAAATCGCGCTTGGTATTTTTTGTATAGCGGCGAAAACGCACTCAGAAAAAGTCGGCTAAAAACGAGCCGAAGACAAACGCGCCGAAGAC
>Ga0075109_1000794_pt1 | contig 20903 bp, 21 predicted proteins | sample AntAceMetag02UKD_FD_69798 | JGI IMG/M metagenome (GOLD analysis project Ga0075109, IMG submission 69798) | Saline lake microbial communities from Ace Lake, Antarctica - Antarctic Ace Lake Metagenome 02UKD | ecosystem: Environmental > Aquatic > Non-marine Saline and Alkaline > Saline | place...
GCCAGCAGGGTTTCGCCCTGATACACCACATTTTTCAGCGTGCCGCGGAACAGATTGTGCTCTGTTTCCATACCAGCCTCGTAAAATTCCATTTTCTCGGGGCGGACCACCAGAAACCGGCCATTGGCGGGCGCATGATCCGCTTTCAGCACCTGCCCGGCAAAGGTAAAGCCGCCATTCACCGCCTGAACCGGCAAAAGCGAGGATTCACCGATGAAATCGGCCACAAAGGCATTCGCAGGCCGCTCGTAAATGATGCGCGGTGTATCAACCTGCGAGAACCGTCCGGCGTCAATCACCACAACCCGGTCCGACATGGTCAGCGCCTCACGTTGGTCATGGGTCACATACACAGTTGTGATGCCAAGATTTTCATGCAGCGCACGGATCTCGATCTGCATCTGTTCGCGCAGGTTCTTATCCAGCGCCGACAGCGGTTCATCCATCAGCAGCACACGCGGCTCGAACACGATCGCACGGGCCAGCGCGATGCGCTGCTTCTGGCCGCCGGACAACTCGTCGATGCCGCGTTTTGCCAAGGCCCCAAGCTGCACCAGATCCAGTGCCCGCTCTACCCGTGTGTTTATATCAGCCGGGGACAGGCCACGCAGACGCAAAGGATAGGCCACATTGCCGAACACGGTCATATGGGGAAACAAAGCGTAGTTCTGAAAGACCATGCCGAAATCGCGCTTGTGCGGCGGCACCCGCGTCATGTCATCGCCGCCCACCAGAACCTTGCCGCTTGTTGCACGCGTGAAGCCCGCGAGAACCATCAAAAGCGTTGTCTTGCCCGAACCCGAAGGACCAAGCAAAGTCAGGAACTCTCCTGATGCGATATCAATGCTGACATTTTCCAAAGCCCGGAACGCGCCGTAGGACTTGGTGACGTTTTCAATGCGGATGGGTTGTGACCGGGCCGAAACTTCGGACATCAAGGTCTCCTTGCAGGCTAAATGAAATACACCGGCGGGGCATTGCGACCCTGCCGGTGCTTTGACTGGTCCGGTTATTGGGACATGAACGAGTCCCACCGCTCCTGCACAGCCTGCCGGTTTTGTGCCCAGTAATCCGCGTCAGTGATAAACTGAACCTTGAGGTTATCCGGCGCAGAGGGGCTGATCGCTGTCTGTTCAGGTGTGATCACGCCCTGATCGAAGGCAAGCGATGTCGTCGGTCCATAGTTGATATATTGCGGCATCTGCGCTTGCTGTTCGGGTGCCAGCATCATTGCAAGTGCCTTCATCGCCAGATCCTTGTTCGGCGCGCCCTTGGGAATCGCCAGACAATCCAGCGCAGCGGCGGCCTGATTGAACGTGTATCCCGCGTTGATGCCGTCCGCGACAACTGCGTCCAGACGCCCGTTCCAAATCGAGATCATATCAACCTCGCCATCCGCAATCAGCTGTGCGGATTGTGCGCCCGAGGTCCACCAGACGTCGATATGCGGCTTGATCTCGTCCATTTTTGCGAAGGCTCGGTCCAGATCAAGCGGATAAAGCTGGTCCATGGCTACACCATCGGCCAGCAACGCCAGCTCAAGCGTCGTCACCGGATTGTTGCGCAGCGAGCGCGCGCCCGGAAATTTTTCCACATCCCAGAAATCAGCCCAGGTATTGGGTTTCTCGCCAGTGAAAAGATCGTTGTCGAATGCAAGCACCGTTGAAAAATAGATGATGCCAGCCCATGCATCCGAATAGGCCGCCGGATCAAACCCTTCGGTCGAGATGATCGAGTAATCCAGCGGCTCCAGAATGCCCTCGGCTTGGGCTGCGGCGCAATCAGCCAGACCCAGATCGACAATATCCCACGTCACCGCACCGGCCAGAACCTGCGCCCGCACTTCGGCGATACCTGTCAAGGTATCTTCAAGAATGGTGATCCCCATGGCAGCGGCTGTCGGTTCAAGAAGCGCCTTGCGCTGGGCATCCTGAAAGGCACCGCCAAAGGAAGTGAAAGTAAGCGTGCCCTCAGCCGAAGCATGCGCCGTGCCAAAGCCCGCTACCAGCGCTGTCGTCGCTAAAAGTTTGGAAATTCTCATGATGTCCTCACTGTTGGGTTTGATATTGGTTGAAAGTTTCTTATTATAATTTCAATATGAGTTAGAAAAATTCAGGTTGTCAATAAAATGATGAATCCAGATCAAGCCTCTCCTACGACGGCCCCATCCGCAGATGAAAACGGAATCGGGCAAAAAATGCGCCTGCGACGCAAAGTGCGAAATCTCTCGTTGCAGGAGGTTTCATCGCGGGCTGAAATATCAATCGGTCTGCTCAGTCAGATCGAGCGTGGACTGACCACACCTTCGGTCAGGTCAATGACCTCGATTTGTAAGGCATTGGAAATGCCGGTGGGCTGGCTGTTCGACCAGTCCGGCAACAGCGATCCCGATAACCCGTTGATTGTGCGCCGCCATCAACGCCGCGTTCTGGACCTTGGCGCCAAGGGCATGATCAAGGAGTTGATGACCCCCGACGCCTGCGGAGGCATTCAGATGATGCGGCTGATCATCCGGCCCGGCGGATCAACCGGCGCGATACCTTACAACCATCCTGAAGGCGCCAAATGCGGCTCGGTCCTGTCGGGCGTTCTGGGGCTGGAGGTCGACGGCGTCGAGCACCGGCTTGAACCAGGAGATTCCTATGCTTTCGATGCGACCCGCATGATCCGATTCTGGTGCATAGGGTCCGAAGATACTGTTGTTATCTGGGTGGTCAGTCCCGCCGTGTACTGACGTGTTCAACCCGATTTCCCCGAATTCCCCGTTTTCAGCTTTGGGAGCCTGCGCCTATGATTGCCAACGAGATTGCGCCAATCGCCAATTCACTGTGGTCGGCCACCGCTAACCCTACACCGCCTTGCCCGCCATTGAGCGGGACCGAGGAAACCGATGTTGCCATTATCGGCGGCGGCTTTACCGGCCTGTCCGCGGCCCTGCATCTGGCCGAGCGCGGGGTGGCCGTGACGGTTCTGGAGTCCGAGACGCCGGGCTGGGGTGCCTCGGGGCGCAACGGCGGGCAGGTCAATCCCGGCCTCAAGGAAGACCCCGACTTGATCGAGGCACAATTCGGTGCCGACATGGGCGGGCGGATGGTCAGGCTGGCGGGCGATGCGGCCCAACTGGTGTTCGACCTTGTGCGCCGCCACAATATAGATTGCGCCGCAGCGCAGACAGGCTGGATTCAACCCGTGCACGACGCGGCCGCGACAAGTGTCGTGCAATCGCGCGTCGAACAATGGACGCGGCGTGGTGCGCCATTGCGGTTGATGTCGGCGCAGGAAACCGCAAGCCTGCTGGGGACCGACGCCTATCTGGGCGGCATGATCGACGAACGCGGCGGCAACCTGCATCCGCTGAACTATGCGTTGGGACTGGCGGATGCAGCCCTCAAAGCGGGGGCCGTCCTGCACGGTCAAAGCCGCGCCACCAAGCTGGAAAGCACCGCAACCGGGCATGTTGTGCACACGGCGCAGGGCAAATTGCGGGCGCGCAAGGTGTTGCTTTGCACCAACGGGTATACCGATGGCCTGGTTTCTCCACTTGCACGAACCGTCGTGCCGGTGCGCTCCATTCAGGTTGCGACGGTTCCGCTGAGCGACAATATCCGCCAGTCGATCCTGCCACAGGGGCATTCGGCCTCGGATAGTCGGCGCCTGCTGCTGTACTTCCGGCTTGACCCCCAAGGCCGCTTTGTCATGGGCGGGCGCGGTGCCTATGATGTGGCTGGCACGCAGCGCCAGATGGACGCCTTGCGAAAAGCCTCGACAGAGCTTTATCCGCAGCTTGGCGATACGGAATGGTCCTACGCATGGGGCGGCTATGTCGCCATGACTGCCGATCATTACCCACATCTGAACCGTGTGGCACCGGGCATCATGGCGGCGCTGGGATATAACGGTCGCGGTGTTGCAATGGCGACGGCGATGGGACGTGTGCTGGCGGACTGGGCCAGCGGCACACCCGAGGCGCAACTGGATTTCCCGGTCACCGATCCGCAACCGATCCCGTTTCATTTCCTGCGTAAGCCCGCCGTCAGTGCGACGGTTGCCTGGTACAGGCTTCGCGACCGTTTGGGTATCTGAAGGGGCTGCCCCTTAACGCATCAACTGGGAGAGAACCGCCAAATGGTTGAACGGGTCGAAATCGCTGTGATCGGAGCAGGCATCATTGGTATGAGCTGCGCGTTCAGACTCGCTCAAGCCGGGCATGAGGTGGTCCTTATCGACCCACAAGACCCCGGATCGGGTGCCTCTTATGGTAATGCGGGCACAATTGCCGATTACGCCGTCATGCCGGTAGGAAGCCCCGCCGTCCTGCGTGACCTGCCGCGCCTGCTGTTTGACCGCAACTCGCCGCTGGCCATCCGTCACGCGGCCATTGTCTCTTTGGCACCTTGGTTGCTGCGATTTGTCCGTCAAAGCCTGCCTGCAGCCACAGCCAAGAATGCCTCGGCCATTGCAGGCCTTGTCGCAGATGCAGCGTCACTCTGGCAGGAACTGGCAACCGAAATTGACGCATCCCAAATGCTGCGGCAGCGCGGCGCGCTTTATTTCTACGAAACGCAAGACGCGTTCCGCGCTGCCACCCAAGACATGGCAGGGCGGCGCACTCTGGGGGTCAGTGTTGATCTGCTGAACGCGCAGGAAACCGCCGCGCTTGAACCGGGCCTTCCGTCCGTTCACGGCGGTGCGTTCTTTCCCAAAGCCGTGTTCCTGTCTGATCCGGGTCAGGTAGTCGCCTGTCTCGCCCGCGCCGTTTTCAGCCTTGGCGTATCCGACCTGCGCCGCGCCATCACCGGGCTGGAGGCGCAATCCGACGGAATAAGACTGACCGGACCCGGCATTTCCTTGCACGCATCCCACGTGGTCATTGCGGCGGGCGCACATTCGAAACCTCTGGCGCGGATGGCAGGTGATCCTGTGCCACTTGAGACCGAGCGCGGGTATCACCTTGAATGGGACATGCCCACCCCGCGCCTGTCACGGCCATGCTGCCCAACCACGCGCGGCTTTTATCTTTGTCCGATGGCCGGACGCCTGCGTGTTGCAGGCACCGTGGAACTGGGCGGGCTGACCGCACCGCCCTCGTCGCACCGGATCAAGCTTCTGGAAGAAGGGGCCCGCGCGATCTTTCCGGATTTGGGTAAGCCCAGCAGCAGCTGGATGGGGTTTCGCCCATCCATTCCGGATTCGGTACCCGTAATCGGTATGGGGCGCGATCCGCGCGTGATCCATGCCTATGGCCACGGCCATATCGGGCTGACACTTGCACCAGTGACGGCCCTAATGGTTGCTGCGGCTGTCAAAGGTGCGCCCACCGACAGTCGGTTCGAGCCCTGCAGGCCGGACCGGTTCTGAAGTGCATGATAGCGCGGGCTACGCGTCATTGATCATCAAAGCTATTTGTCCGGAAAAGCAGCGCCCTTTGCTTTCTTCATGGTGGTTGTCCTGTCAGCATGCATAGGCGCTCACAGGTGTCTGATTTTCTTCAACCAACGCCTCGGTCAACATTGAATTCATGAAACGAATTGGGCACGCTTCGCCTTGGAGGCAACCAAGCGGCTGAGAGGGCTGTCGCTGATCCTTGCCATGGTCATTTCTCGGTCGATCATTTTAGCCGACGCGACAAACCGCATCGAGGGCCATAACCAAACGGACGGTGCCCATCAAGCTGGGTTCCCGATGGCGGCCTCAAACCTCTAGGAATGCCGTTACTTGCTGAACGGGTGATCTTGAAGACTGGCGAGGGTGCGTTTGCGCCACGCCTGATCACCACAGGTCTTCGCGACAGCTTTGGCGGGGGGAGCCGTACCGAAGTGGTTCAGGACCTTGCACCCGGTGAGGAGGTTGTCGCCTCGGCGCAGCTTCTGATCGATAGCGAAACGCATTCAGCGCTGGGTTGATGCGCATGGCACCGACCGATGAAGCCCCCGCACCCGGCACAAGAGAACTGATTGCGCTGGACCTTGGGGTGCGCATTGCCAAGATCTGGCATGCGGCTCTTGAAAGCCTCGGTTGGCCTGCAATGACCTCCGAGTTTCAGGTTAGGGCAGACGTTGCGCTGGATCGCATTGGGCCGGGGTTTTGTTTGTCTGATCCCAAAACTGGGGCTGACAAGGCCAGAATCGACTAAGATCTGCCCCCTCCGGCACGACCTTCAAGCGCTTCAACCAGGTGATCACGACCACGCTGCTAAAGAGTTTGCAAGCATGGCTTTGCGTGGCGACAGCCCGAAGGGCACGTCATTTTGATTATGGTGCGGCGCTGAAACGACTGCGGTCTTGTGTCAGTGGGGCATTTAAAAGAGCTGAAAGAATGCCGCAATTTTCTCAAAACAGCAGGTCGCAACGCCCAATAGCGCCAGCGCGCTCTCCAAAGATAAAGATACGGTATAGTTTGATAATTTGACAAATGCTGACAGCATCATCTTATTCTAATGAATTTGGGTTTCAATGGTGGCAATCATATCAGGATGAGGGCTGAATGCATGGCTAGTTTAAGACGCGTCATTTATGCTGTAACTGCTGTTTTCTTCGCCACTTCGATCAATGCTCAAGACCTGGAGTTCGCACTGATCAATCGTTCAGGTTACACTCTTGTCGAGTTTTATACATCGCCCGTAAATGTCAAATCTTGGGAGGACGATGTTCTTGGAAATGATGTTCTTGAGAGTGGTTACACGCTCAAGATTAACGTCGTCGATGGTCGAACAGAATGTGTGTACGACATGCTTATGATCTTTGACGATGGTGACAAGTTGGAAGACCGTGTGAATATGTGCGAGATGGGAAGTTATACTATCGATTAACTATAATTGAACGAATGTCTGATAAACGGCTTTGGATTGGTGGCATTGTCGGTGACGTGGTCACAGCGTGTCTTCATCGCCCGGCAACCTTGATGAGCAAGGGCGCTGTTCAGCGACTTGCCAAGCACAATATACTTGCATTCCACAGTGCCGAGCGTTGCTTTGTCGACAAGGTTAGCGGCGTTATGCGCCACGAGGCGTTCAAAGTTTTCCTTGCCGCCCAAAAGCTCCGCCGCCCATTGCTGTCGCATTGCAGCGCGCCAAACAATGACCAGCCTTTGCTTCCGACCGGCCCACTTCGGGCAAACACCATTGCCTGCCTCGATGGTCTTTTCCAAGCCGACTTCGTCCGCCAAGATGGGACCTTCCGCAAGCGGTGAGTGAAAAGAGATTATCACTGCCTCGATCGGGTGAAGATTGAGATCGGCCAAAGTGGCAGCCAACGAGATTTACAATTAATCGGCGACGCCAAGAGACGCCATCTTTGTGAAACCATATGCGGCGTATTTTCGCGGGAAAGGGCGCAAACATTCTAGAAGTTCAGCCGCATTCAACCACTGCTTAGATGGATTCTTTACTACCCATAAAGCACAAGGGCGTTAATCGATGTCCTATATGACGCTTTAACGCGCATAAAACAAAAGTGGCATGCGCAAACTGGGCAGCCAGCAAGTTACATTCTGCCTTATACCTTAAAATTCAATATCTTTTTTCAGATATTGGTGCGGGTGGTCGGACTCGAACCGACACACCGTGAGGTAAGGGTGTTTGAGACCCTCGCGTCTACCATTCCGCCACACCCGCACAATCGGATCACACAGGCAGGCCCCAGTTGCTGCGCGGCGGGCTGTGCGATCACATGTGCTGATTTACCGCCCGACCTGCGGCGCGTCCAGTCGAAAACCGCATGATAGGGACCATTGCATCGAGTTTTCGCTTTGCCCCCGCGTGCATGGATCGCTAAACAGCGCCGTAAGGGGCCGTTCAGGCCGGTTCAGGCCGCAAGTTGCCCCGACATCCAAGCCTTCCTGAACAGGCGGCACCCAATACCGACGGTCAAGGACGGCGCAAAATGATACGATCGCTTTATGACTGGACCTTGCGACAGGCGCAGCACCCGCGGGCGCTGTGGGTTCTGGCCTTTGTCGCCTTTATCGAATCCTCGGTCTTTCCGATCCCGCCGGATGTGCTGATGATCCCGATGATCCTTGCCCGCCCCTCGCGGGCCTGGCTGATCGCTTCCGTGGCGCTGGTCTCGTCCGTGGTGGGGGGCATGCTGGGCTATGTGATCGGCGCATTCTTCTATGACGCGCTGGGCCAACCCATCCTTGAGGCGCTGGGCAAGGGTGACGCGATGACCGCCTTCAACACCCGCTTCAACGATCTTGGCTTCTGGCCCGTGTTGGTCGCGGGGATCACGCCTTTTCCTTACAAGGTCATCACGATCATGTCGGGATGGACGGGATTGCCCATCGGCACCTTCATTGTGACATCAATCATCGCCCGGGGATTTCGCTTCTTTATCGTCGCGGCCCTGCTGTGGAAATTCGGCGCACCTATTCGTGATTTCATCGAAAAGCGTCTGGGCTTGTTGTTCACCCTGTTCGTGATCATGCTGCTGGCTGGATTCTACGGAGTACGCTTCTTGTGAGACTGACAGCCCGCCACTGGATGATCCTTGCCGCAGCCGGATCGGCCGCACTGATGATCGGTGCACTGGCGTTCCAGCATATCGGTGGCATGGCGCCTTGCAAATTATGCATCTGGCAGCGCTGGCCGCATGTGGTGGCAATTGCCCTTGGCGCTCTGGCGATGCTGGCGGTTGTGCCGCAGCGCCTGTTGGCAGGGCTGGGCGTTGTTGCAGCGCTGACAACCGCCGGGATCGGGGTCTATCATAGCGGGGTCGAGCGTGGCTGGTGGGAAGGCCCTGCCTCCTGTAGCGGCAGCGGCGTTGCGGGCCAATCCGCCGAGGATCTGTTCGCGCAGATCATGGCCGCGCCACTGGTGCGCTGTGACGAGGTCCCATGGGAGATGCTGGGCCTGTCGATGGCAAGCTGGAACGCGGTCGCGTCTTTCTGTCTGGCAGGGCTGTGGCTGATGGCGTGGAAGCGCGCAGTCTGACACAGGGCACTCAACGTCCCGATTTGCGGGTGCTCAGCAACAGATTGGTCTCGGAGCTGACAACACCGTCAAAACGCCGGATCGCAGCAAGGGCGCGGTCCAGATCCTCCAGCGTGGCGGTGCCGATCTCGACGATCATGTCCCATCGCCCATTGGTGCTGTGAACGGCGCGCACATCCGACAGGCCGGTCAACTGTCGCAGGATGCGATCCGCGCCGCGCCCCTCGACGGCGATCATCATCAATCCCCGCACAGGGTCTTGCGCCACATCGCCCTTCAGCACCACGCTGAACCCCACGATATCGCCCTGTCGCTGTAGCCGTTCTATTCTTGCGCGCACCGTGGTGCGGGACACGCCCAACTGGTCAGCCAGCGCGGAAAGCGAGGCACGCGCGTCGTGGCGCAAAGCGCGGATCAGCGCCTGATCGGTGTCGTCCATTTTGTCACTTCCTGCGTCCGCTTTGGTGAAACATGTCCCATAATGATCAATATGCAGGCTATAATCCATCCCTGACCGGCGCAATACTGCGGCTGGTTCCAACGCAGGAGAGTATCATGACCCCGCAAGACATCGTATTGATCGGTTGCCCCGTCGACAGCGGCAAGCGCAGTCGCGGCTGTCTGATGGGGCCTGATGCCTATCGCACCGCCGGTCTGGCCGAAGCGCTGGACGGGCTTGGGCACCGTGTGCGCGATCTGGGCAACATGACCCCTGCCCCGTTGCGCGCCATCCCTGATGCCCCCGCCCATCTGCACGCGCTTGCCGAAACCATCGGCTGGACTCAGTCACTGGCCGCTGCCGCGCAATCGGCAATGGATCAGGGCCTGCCGATCTTTCTGGGCGGCGATCACAGCCTGTCCCTGGGCAGTGTGGCGGGTGTGGCCGCCCATGCCCATGCAGCGGGTCGGCCCCAGTTTGTGCTGTGGCTGGACGCGCACAGCGATTTTCACACCCTGCAAACCACGGATTCAGGCCATCTGCACGGCACGCCTTTGGCCTATGTCACAGGGCGCGGCGATTTTGACGGATTTCCCGCGCTGGCGGCCAGTGTACCCGAGCAGAATATCTGCATCATCGGTCTGCGCTCGGTTGATCCCGCAGAACGCGCGGCCTTGCAGGATAGCGGCATCTACCGCCACGACATGCGCGAGATCGACGAGACCGGCATCGCCCGACCGCTCGGGGCGTTTCTGGAACGGGTGGCCGCCGCCGGCGGGGCGCTGCATGTCTCGCTGGATGTGGATTTCATTGATCCCGCTTCGGCCCCCGGCGTGGTCACGACCGTCCCCGGCGGTGCCACTGTGCGCGAGGCGCATCTGGTGATGGAGATGCTGCACGATACAGGGCTGATGACCTCGCTGGATCTGGTCGAGTTGAACCCCTTTCTGGACGAACGCGGGCGCACCGCGCAGCTGATGGTGGATCTGGCGGCCTCGGCCTTGGGGCGGCGTGTGTTTGACCGCACAACCCGCGCCTATGGCTGATCGCAGTTTCATCTTGCCCCAAATACTCAATCCGACGGGAACGATGCCATGCTGACACCTTCTGAAAAGGCGCTGGTGCCTTTTGTCTCGGTCGATCACATGATGGGCCTTGTCCATCATCTGGGCCTTCCCGCCATGCTGCGCGATCTGGCCCTGTGCATCGAGGATGATTTCCGCCGCTGGCCGCATTTCGACAAGACCCCGCGTGTCGCCAGCCATTCCGATGTGGGTGTGATCGAATTGATGCCGACCTCGGACGGGGAACTTTACGGGTTCAAATATGTCAACGGACATCCCGGGAATATGCGGGCGGGGCTGCAGACCGTGACGGCATTCGGCATGCTGGCCCGCGTCGATAACGGCTATCCGGTCCTGTTGTCCGAGATGACATTGCTGACCGCGATCAGGACCGCCGCGACATCGGCGCTGGCGGCGCGGCATCTGGCGCCCAAAGGGGCCACGACCATGGCGATGATCGGCAATGGCGCACAGTCGGAATTCCAGTGCATCGCCATGCAGGCGATCTGCGGGATCAGCCATGTGCGGCTTTACGATATCGACGAAGCAGCAATGGCCAAGGCTGCGCGCAATCTGGCGGGTATTTGCTTGCAGGTCAGCGTCTGCACCAGCCCGCAAGAGGCGATCGAGGGCGCGCAGATCATCACCACCTGCACCGCCGACAAGCAATATGCCACGATCCTGACCGACAACATGGTCGGCGCAGGCGTGCATATCAACGCCATCGGCGGCGACTGTCCCGGCAAGACCGAATTGCATCCCGATATCCTGCGCAGGGCCGCGATCTTTGTAGAATATCCGGAACAGACGCGGATCGAGGGCGAGATCCAGCAGTTGCCAGCCGATCATCCCGTCACCGAGCTGTGGCAGGTAATCACGGGTGCTGCCAGCGGGCGCACGGATGCGCGCCAGATCACCCTGTTCGACAGCGTGGGCTTTGCGATCGAGGATTTCAGCGCTCTGCGCTATATCCGCGACCGGATTGCAGGCACGCCCTTCTACCAGCCACTGGATCTTCTGGCAGACCCCGACGATCCGCGCGACCTGTTCGGGATGCTGGCGCGCGCCACTCCCGACACCTTGGTCTGACGGCGGCGCAAGGCGAACCCACTGGCCCTTGTCATTGCGTGGCAGAGGCTGTTTGCAGCCCGACGCCAAGCGTGCCCAGCATCCAGCGCGTCAGATCACCCAACAGCAGTGTGGTAGCCTGATCGAAACCCTGCACCAGTGCGGGCGCTTCGGTCGAGGGCACCTCGGCACCGGCGGTGAATATGCGGGTCGATATGACCTGTGCATCGCTTTCACGCACCAGCCGTGCGATCAGGCGTAGCGTGATCCGGGCCGATTCTGGACCTGTGACCTCGGCGTGGAAATCGGTGATCTCGCTGATCAGGGCCACGTCACCGCCCGGACCGATAGGACGACGCCCGACAAAACGCAGCCCTTGGGTGTTTTCAAGGCTGCGCAGGATCAGGGTCTGGACCATGTCGGGCGTGGTGTCGGACCAGCGGATATCGGGCAGATACTGGGCCTGCAACGGGTTGGGCCGGATCATGATCCGGTCGGTGGCAAGGGCGCCGCCGGTTGTCGGCAGTTCCACGATCACATCGCGCGGGGCGCGGCTTTGCGCGACAGGGCCACCCACAAGTGCGCGCAACTCGAACACTTCGAGCGGGGTGCCCGCGCCGCCAAGGGCGGAAATCGCCGAACAGCCCCCCAGAAAGCAGGTCATGAGCAAGGCCAGTGCCGGAGACTTGGTGATGCGTGACATGTGCGTAATCCTATCGTCTGAAGTCGGGGGTCTGCTGGTTGAGGAAGAACCGTGCCGGATCGCGCTGGATCTGGCTGGTCAGCCGGTCAAGATTGTCGATCAGCGTGCGGGTCTCGCGGGCCAGTCTGGTGAAATCCGGCAAGGCCGTGGTTGTGAAATTCGTGACCGATCCGCCCGATGCCGCGACAACGCGGCCAAGCTCTGCAAAAGCGGCTTCTGCGGTGGCCGCCGCACTGCGCAGATCGGAAGTGATGCCTGGTATATCGGCCGAGACCTGACCGATGGCCCCGTTCAGCGTATCAAGCGTTGCGCGCAGGTCGGTGGTGATGCCCGCCACATCCTCGTTGATGATGCGGTCTGCCCCGTCAAAGGCGCGTGTGGCGGCGGCCAAGGCCGCGTCACCCGTGATCAGCGCGGCGTCAATCGCGGCCAGCGTAGCATTGGCATTGCTGAACGTGGCGGTCACAGTGGCCAGCGCCACCTCTGCATCGCTGGCAAGCCCATCGATCCGGCCTGTGGCCGTGCTGAGATCGGCGCTGATGTCGTTGATCGCCTGTGTGGCTGTGGCCGTGGCGCTGCGGATGTCCGCCACAACTGCGGGCAGATCGGTCTGGGCCGCTTGCGCCACAAGATCGACAGCGCCTGCTGCATCCGCGACCACAGCGCGCGTTTCGGCAATCAGGGCGGCCCCGTCGACCGTCATCAACGTGTCGAAATTCTCTGCCGCTGTTTCAACCGCTGTCAGCGAGGATTCGACGCGGGCAATCGCGGTGTCCGCTGCTGTCAGCAACGACTCCGCCTGTTCCAGACGCGCGGTGGCACTTGTTCCGGTATCGGTCATGGCCGCCAACATGGCGTCTGCCTGCGTGGACAGCGTGTCGATCCGGGCACGCAGGTCGGCCACAGTGCCCTGCACCTCGGCAGTGGCAGCGGTCAGATCCTGCGCCAGATAGCGCTGCGCCTCGGATATCATCGACTGCGCGCCCGTCATCGTGTCGACGCCCACCGACACAGCCGCGCGCGTTTCCTGCGCCAGATCGCCGATGCCCGCGATGGTCGTCTCTGCTGTCTCCAGCGCATCAGTCAGCGATCCTGTCAGCACGTTCAGCGTTTCGTTGAAGCTGTCGATCTGGCCTGCAAATTCGGACACTGACCCCGCCACATCTGAAAAATCGGTCATGGCTGTTGCAAAGCCCTCGGACGCCTCTTCCACGTTTGACAGGATGCGCTCGATCCGGTCGCGGTTCGGGCCGCTGAACACGGCGCTGAGTTCCTTGACGATCACCAACGCCTCGGCCAGCAGTTCCGGCGCATCCTCGGAGAGGCTTTGCAGAACCGAACGGCCTGCCTCGATCCGGGGAACCCGGCCGGTTCCTTCCGGTTTCAGCAAGGGCGCATCAGCCGTGCCGGGACTGATCCCGACAAAAGACACGCCCGTGACGCCCTGCGACTCGATCGTGGCGATGGAATCTGTGCGTACAGGTGTACTGGCCTCAATTTCGACACGCACCGTGACGGTACTATCGCCGGCAGGAGAGAGGCCGACAAAGACGACCCGCCCGACAGGAAGGCCGGCAAACCGCACGTCAGAGGCATTGCTCAGGCCGGAAACCGAGGTGAAGGAGATGTCGTAATAGGCAAACTGCCGGTCAAGTTCGACCCGTGCAAACCACAGGAAGAACCCCAGCAATCCCAGAAAACCGGCAAGGGTAAATGCACCGATCAGGACATAATTCGCTTTGGTTTCCATCTGTATGTCCTGTTCTATTCAGCAGCGGCGGCATCAAGGGCCGCGCGGGCGCGTGGCCCATGGAAATATTCGTGCACCCAAGGGTGGTCGACTTTCAGCATGTCCTGCATCGTGCCCGACACCAACACCTTGCGCTCGGCCAGCACCGCGATCCGGTCACAGACCGCATGCAATGTATCAAGATCATGGGTAACCAGAAACACCGTCAAACCCATGGCCCGGCTTAGCCGGACGATCAGCGCGTCAAAGGCGGAGGCCCCGATGGGGTCAAGCCCGGCGGTGGGTTCGTCCAGAAACACTATTTCAGGGTCAAGCGCCAGTGCGCGCGCCAGCCCTGCCCGCTTGCGCATGCCGCCCGACAGTTCAGACGGGTATTTGTCACCGGCCAGAAAGGGCAGACCGGCCATGGAAATCCGCAGATCAGCCAAAGCTGCGCGGATGTCGGGATCAAGCCCTTCAATTGCGCGCATCGGCACCTCGACATTCTCGCGCACAGTCAGGGACGAGAACAAGGCTCCGTCCTGAAACATCACGCCCCAGCGCGCCTCGAGTGCGGAGCGGGTTTCCTCGTCAGCCGTCAGGACATCGACGCCCAGCACATCCACCTGACCCGCCGCCGGTTTTTGCAAGCCTGCAATGGTCCGCAACAGCACGGATTTGCCAGTACCAGAGCCGCCGACCACACCCAGAATCTCGCCGCGGTAGACATCAAGGTGCAGATCCTCGTGCACCACATGGGTGCCGAACTGGTTGCGCAACCCTCTGACAGAGATCACAACTTCGGGCGAATCCTGAATAGTGTTGTCTGTGCTGTCGTGCATGTCAGATCCCCAATTGCGCGAAAAAGATCGAAAACAGCGCATCTGCCACGATCACCGCAAAAATTGCGGCCACCACAGCATTCGATGTCATGCGGCCCAGCGATTCTGCGTTGCTTTCGACCTGCATTCCAGCGTGACACCCCACGATCCCGATGATCAACGCAAAGACCGGTGCTTTGACCACCCCCACCATCAGATGGCTGATATCTGTGCCTTCAACCAGTCTGGTGCGGAACATCGCAGGCGAAATGCCCAGCTCGATCCACGACATCAGCGCACCACCGAAAAGCCCTGCGATATTGGCGACAAGGCCAAGGATCGGCAGCATCAGCAGCAGCGCAAGGATACGCGGCACAAACAGCACCATGGCGGGGTCCAACCCGAGGGTGCGCATTGCGTCGATCTCCTCGCGCATTTTCATCGAACCGATCGCGGCGGTAAAGGCCGATGCGGTGCGCCCTGCAACAATGATCGCTGTCAGCAAAATCCCCAACTCGCGCAGGATAGAGATGGCAATCAGATCGACAACAAAGACTTCGGCCCCGAACTGGCGCAACTGGGCCGAGCCTTGGAAGGCCAGCACGACACCGATCAGAAAGGCCATCAGCGATACAATCGGCACCGCCTTGAGCCCGACTTCCTGGCAGTGATGCACCAGCGAGGTGAATCGGAACTCGTGCGGGTGCCGCAGTGACCGGGCCAGACGCGACAGAAAAATCCCCAGATAGGCCATCAGCGCCAGACCAAAGCGCACGCCGCCGAGCACTGTGCGGCCGATCACGTCCAGCCTTGCCGTTAACCCTGTCAATGCAGGCTCGGGCACCGTGATCTTTGGCATGGCATCTTCTACCGCGCGCAGCAGGCTGTCTGCCTTGTCATCCGCACCGGTCATTGTCAGCTTGAAACCGGCGTCTGCAAAACGCATCCGGGCTTGGCTCACCACCCAAGCCCCTGCCGTATCGAGACGCGTTATTCCGGACAGATCAATGCGTGCATCGGCGCTGGCGTCCTGCGCTTGCAGGATGTTGTGAACCTTGGTCGCTTGTTTGAGGGTCAATTCACCATGCAGATGGATCGTCAGATCGCCAGTCTCGCCCGACAATTCGACAACAGGCGGCAGTGTGCCGTCTTTGCCATCTGCATCTGCGGGTGAATTCAACATGTTAAAAGCTGCGACATCGGGCAATTCGATCCTGATGGAAAAGCCTGCCAACTCTCGCATGCGCCTGTGACAGAGTCCATGACGGGCGAGCAATTGCAGGACAAACTATCCCTGAGGTTGTGATGGCGGTTAAGCCGCCAAATTGGTTGTGATGACGGGCGGGCCGCAAAACTCGCGGGACCTCGTGAGAAAATGGCCGCCCCCGGTCAGGGGCGGCCAAATTATTGTCCTTACAGGGCGTTTTCACCCAGATCAGTCGTTTGCCGAATAGGGCGGCATCGACTTCAGCTGCTCTTCTGTGACCGAGACATAGACACGCATGTCATTGTCTTCGTTTTTCAGGATGGTCATTTCCTCGAAGGTCAGCGCAACCTGCGTTGAACCCAGACCCAGGAAACCACCAAAGTCGATGATCACATCCTTCGCGACACCAGCGTCGTCGACGATGACGTCATCCACGGTCCCGAGGTTCGAATCCTCCACATCGTATACGGTTTTGCCGATCAACTCATCAACCGACACATCCGCAACCTCGACCATGGTGTAGCCTTCACGTTCGGTTGCGGGCGCTGTCAGCAACTCGCGCTGCGTCGCATTGTCTGTTGCAGCGGCAGTATCGCTGTCAGCAGGTGCATCTGCCGGGGCTGCCGTTTGTGTCCCGTTCATGCCGCCAACCACAGCCGTGCGGTCAAATACAGGCGAGGATTGCAGCATTTCACCCGACGTGTTGACCACGATATAGGTCTCTTCCAGATCATCTGCATCAGTGGCAAAGCTGACCTGATCCATCGTCACAGCAACGTCCTGCTCGCCGACACCCAGAAAGCCACCGATACCGATCACGACGGCAAGTACCGTTCCGTCATTGGACAGGACCATGTCGTTGATCTGACCGATATTGTCCATGTTTTCAAGGTCGGCTGCCGCCATCGTGGACATCGCGCCGGATGCTTCCGCTGGTGTCCGGCGTGCATAGACGTCTTTGCCGATCAGGTCGGTCGCCAGCATCTCGTTCATGCTGCGCTCGGCCAAAAAACCCATTTGCGCGCCTGTCGATGTCGACGTTTCGGTTGTGGTTGTTGCAGTCTGCGCAAAGGTTGCCACGGGCATGCCCAGTGCGATTACCATTGCGGTTGTTGTCATAAGCTTTTTCATGAGTCTCTCCTGAGGCTGCGGGCCCTTCCGACCATCGGCCGGACCCATCATCCTTTGATTGAATCTGCGGTCGGCGATTGACCGCTATTAAAGGGTGTGTGTCAGCGCGGGATGAAGGACGGCGAGCCGTCTATCACCCCGCTCTGTTCAGCGATGGGCCTTATTCAGGTCCGTTTGCTCCACTCGTCGACTTGACGTTCGGCTTCGTCTTTCGCGATGCCGTACTTTTCCTGAACCTTTCCGACAAGCTGGTCGCGCTTGCCCTCAACCTGATCCAGTTCGTCATCGGTCAGCTTGCCCCAGTTCTCTTTGGCGCTGCCACGAAACTGCTTCCACTTACCTTGGATTTGATCCCAGTTCATCTTCACGTCTCCTATGATGAGTGCTGCCGAGGCAGGACACATTTTTGGTTCAGGCTCTGCAACGCGGCACCCTACGGTATCCGCGCGGTCGTGCCGTCCTTTCGCGTATCGTCGCCTTGTGCGCCGACACATGGTGCGAAGGGAAAGCCCGTCTGATCGACGTTCTCCGGCTTCCCAGCGGCCATGCAGAGACAACGTGAAGCTCCCCAAACTGTTCCAACTTTTTTGCAGTACTTTCGAAGGAACCGCCGCGCTTCGGCGGATTTCGGCCAATCTGTGCATCGACATTCCTTGGAAAGGTGCGCCTTGCATCCGGTGTTATGCGGTGTTAAAACATCCCTATACCATCCCCACGGATGGTAATATTGGAGAAAACATGCCAAAACTGACTGTCGTGCCAACATCCAAATCACCCGATTCCGAGAAGATCACCATCAATCTCGGTTTTGTGGATCTGGGTCAGATCGAGCTTTTGGTGCAGGAAGGGTTTTATACGAACCGGACCGATTTCATCCGCACCGCCATCAGAAACCAGATCGAGCGCCATGCTGATACGGTCAAGCAGGTTGTCACGCGCAAAAGCGTGGATCTTGGTGTGCGGCACATCGGCAGCGACGAATTGCTGGCCGCGCGCGAGGCGGGCCAGATGCTTGATATCCGTGTTCTGGGCCTTGCGGTCATCGCACAGGAGGTTCCGGCCGATCTGGCGCGGGACACGATCGCCGCGCTCAATGTATTGGGAGCGTTGCAGGCCAGCGAGGCGGTCAAGGCCGCCTTGGCCGAAAGGATCAGCTGATCATGGCAGGGTCTTGCGATATGCGGCCCGCACTATAGCGTTTTTCGAAATTGCTTCAGGAATTTGGACCACACATGAACGATAGATTTACACGCGGCATGGCCAAAGCCGCCGCATTGACCCGCGCGGGGCAACTGCAAGAAGCGACCGATCTGATCCAGTCCCTGCTTGGACAGGGCTATCCGGCTGCCGCAACTGCGGTGGAAACCCCGCCGACACCGAAGAAAAGGCAAAAGCCTGCCCCTTCCCCGCGTACTGGTCTTGCAGAAACGCTACGCAAGATTGCGGCGGGCGGGATGCCTGCCCATGGACCTTTGTCAGACGCCGTGGCGGTGCCGCAGGGGGCATCTTTTCAATCGCTGACTTATCGCGGCCCGCATGGCACCCGCGAGTATCGTCTGTATATCCCGGCACGACGTCCCGATGCGTCGATGCCGCTGATCGTGATGCTGCACGGCTGCACCCAGACGCCCGAGGATTTCGCAACCGGCACCGGCATGAACGCACTGGCCGAGGAAATGGGCTGTCTGATCGTCTATCCGGCGCAGCCATCGGGTGCGAACGCGCAAAAATGCTGGAACTGGTTCAGGCCCGAGGATCAGGCCCGAGACCGTGGCGAGCCTGCCCTGATCGCGGAATTGACGCGTGAGGTGCTGCGCAACCATCCCGCCGATGCGGCGCGCACCTATATCGCGGGGCTGTCGGCAGGCGCTGCGGCAGCCATCATCACCGCTGCGGCCTATCCCGAGATTTTCAGCGCGGTGGGCGTTCATTCCGGCCTGCCGGCAGGCAGCGCGCAGGATGTGCCTTCGGCCTTTTCCGCCATGCGCCGTGGCACCTCCAGCCGCCCGCATGACAAGATTGTTCCGACGATCGTGTTTCACGGGCAGGCTGACACGACGGTGCATCCAACCAATGGTACGGCCGTAATGGAACAGGCGCTGCACGCCATGGCAGATCTGGAAAAAGTCACTGAATCAGGTACTTCCGCTGCGGGGCGCAAGTATCGCCGCACCGCGCATATGCTGGCAGACGGTCGCAGCTCTGCCGAGCATTGGGAGATCGAGGGCGCGGGCCATGCCTGGGCGGGCGGACATCCGGCGGGCAGCTACACCGATCCCGCAGGCCCTGATGCATCCCGCGTCATGGTCACGTTCTTTCTGCAGCATGTGCAGCGGCAGAGATAAAGAAAAAGGAGGGATGCACGCATCCCTCCAGTTTTGCTGATCAGGCTCGAATTTTTCACCGCTCGGAGTGTTCTGCCTGTGGCCTGATCTGCCCGGGGCAAGCGCACCTGCCCCGTGTTCTGTTGATGGTGCGGGCGGATCAAGCCCGCCCGGCCACCTTTGTCAGCTACAACCGCTTGTCGCGCCGCAGGTGTTGCACTTCATGCAGGTGCCGTTGCGGACCAGTGTGTAATTGCCGCAATCGCCGCAAGCCTCGCCCTCGTAGCCCTGAAGCTTGGCTTTGGTGCGCGCGTCCAGTGATACTGTGCCGCTGGACATGGCTGTTGTCGTCGTCACGCTGGCAGATGCGCGGAAGCTGGCGTCAGGCGCAAGTGTCTGCAAGGCCGACACAGCACCGGTGCCAGTGCGCATCAACTCGTTCATGCCGTTCTGGCCACCCTGAAACACCACCAGTTCCTGTGGCAGGCGCTTGCGCAGATAGCCGGTCGAGCTGATCTGCTTGAGCACCTCAAGGCTGCGCGATGCCGCGTTCTCCGATATCTCGGAGACATTCGACACGCCCTCTTCCTCGCCACGGCCCAGATCGTCAAAGCTGGCGCCTTGCGGCTTCACATGGGCCAGATCGGTACGGTCCAGATAGGACACGGCCAGTTCGCGGAAAATGTAATCAAGGATCGAGGTCGCGTTCTTGATCGAGTCGTTGCCCTGCACCAGACCTGCAGGCTCGAATTTGGTGAAGGTGAAGGCATCCACGAATTCCTCCAGCGGCACGCCGTATTGCAGGCCCACGGATATCGCGATGGCGAAGTTGTTCATCATCGCGCGGAAACCCGCACCTTCCTTGTGCATGTCGATGAAGATCTCACCAAGCTGGCCGTCACCATATTCACCGGTCCGCAGATAGACCTTGTGACCGCCGACGATGGCCTTCTGAGTGTAGCCCTTGCGCCGCTCAGGCAGCTTTTCGCGGCCACGGGCGATTTCCTTGATGATGATCTTCTCGACGATCTTCTCGGCGATCACGGCAGCCTTTTCCTGGGCCGATCCGCTCTCCAAGATATCCATCGCCTCGTCATCATCCTCGACCAGCGCCGATGCCAGCGGCTGGCTGAGTTTCGATCCGTCACGGTAGAGCGCGTTGGCTTTGACGCCCAGTTTCCAGCTCAGCTCATAGGCTTTCTGGCAATCGGTGATCGTCGCATCGTTGGGCATGTTGATCGTCTTGGAAATCGCGCCCGAGATGAAGCTTTGCGCGGCAGCCATCATGTAGATGTGGCTGTTAACACCAAGATAACGCTTGCCTTTTTTACCGCATGGGTTGGCGCAATCAAAGATGTGGTAATGCTCGGGGTCCAGATGCGGGGCGCCTTCAAGGGTCATGGTGCCGCAGACATGGTCGTTCGCCGCCTCGATATCCGCCTTGGTGTAACCAAGATGGCGCAGCAGATCGAAGGTCGGATCGTTCAG
>Ga0075109_1000796_pt1 | contig 20885 bp, 20 predicted proteins | sample AntAceMetag02UKD_FD_69798 | JGI IMG/M metagenome (GOLD analysis project Ga0075109, IMG submission 69798) | Saline lake microbial communities from Ace Lake, Antarctica - Antarctic Ace Lake Metagenome 02UKD | ecosystem: Environmental > Aquatic > Non-marine Saline and Alkaline > Saline | place...
CATTTGGCCTGACAGAATGGCCAATGCAGATAGATGGCAAAGCCACCGTTTTGCCAATCCTCAGTCAAAGCAGCCAGCGACAAGTTTTTTGAACGCATCTGCCCTGTGGCTGATACGGTTTTTTTCCCAGCGATCCATTTCTCCGAAGGTGATGTCGTATCCGTCGGGTTGGAATATCGGGTCATAACCGTGGCCCTGTTCGCCGCGCATGGGCCATATGACCTGTCCTTCCATAGTACCCTCGAACACGTCGTCATGACCGTCAGGCCAAGCCAGAACAAGCGTACAGCAAAAGCGCGCCGCTCTGGGATGAGGCGCATTTACGGCCTCCAGCGCGTCGTGTGCGCGGGTCATCGCGAGGGTGAAGTCGCGGCCATTGGGTGTTTCAGCCCAATCAGCCGTATAAACGCCGGGCGCACCGCCCAGCGCATCAATCGCGATGCCGGAATCATCGGCCAATGCTGGAAGTCCGGTTGCCTGTGCTGCGGCATGGGCCTTGATTCTGGCATTGCCGACGAAAGTATCCTCGGTCTCGTCAGGCTCCGGCAGGCTCATCTCGGCGGCGCCGATTACGGTTACGCCGAAGGGAGCCAGAAGATCTGCTATCTCCTCCAGCTTGCCCTTGTTATGCGTTGCCACAAGCAGACGGTCGCCGACGAACCTACGCATCGACAGCCGCCAGTTGCGCCTTGACCAGATCTTTGACGCCCAGTTCAGCCAGATCCAGAAGCTCGTTCATCTGGGCGCGCGAATAGGTGGCGCCTTCAGCGGACATTTGCACCTCGATCAGCCGGCCACTGGCGAGCATGATGAAATTGCCGTCAACACCTGCTTCACTATCCTCGGGATAGTCCAGATCCAGAACTGGCTGACCCGCATAGATGCCGCAAGACACTGCTGCGACGGGCTCGATCAGCGGGTTGCTGATAACGGCACCGGTTTTCATCAGCTTGTCGACTGCGAGGCGCAGGGCAACCCAACCACCTGTAATTGAGGCGCAACGCGTGCCGCCGTCTGCCTGGATGACATCGCAATCCACGGTGATCTGACGCTCGCCCAAGGCAACACGGTCAACGCCGGCGCGCAGCGAACGGCCGATCAGGCGCTGAATCTCGACCGTGCGACCGCCTTGCTTGCCAGTCGTAGCCTCGCGGCGCATGCGGCTGGTGGTCGAACGCGGCAGCATGCCATATTCGGCAGTAACCCAACCCAAGCCACTTCCCTTGATGAACGGGGGCACACGGTCTTCGATCGTGGCCGTGCACAGGACATGTGTATCACCCATCCGGATCATACATGATCCTTCAGCGTGCTTTGTAACGCCAGTTTCAATTGAAATGGACCGCATTTCGCTTAGTTTTCTGCCTGAGGGGCGCATTCTTGGACCTTTCCTGAGTTACCGCTGGGGATACAGCCCAAAGCGTCAAAAACGCAAGCCTGATTGACCTTTCGCACCCATGCTCTTTAATGGGCCTTTGCAGGGGACATTCGACATGAAAGAGGGAATGGCCATACTTGACGAGATGAACGAACGGTCGCGCGAGGTGTTTCGCCGCGTTGTCGAAGGCTATCTTGAAAGTGGCGATCCCGTTGGTAGTCGCACTCTGACCCGAAGCATGAATGAAAAGGTCAGTGCCGCCACCATTCGAAATGTGATGCAGGATCTGGAATACCTTGGCTTGTTAGGAAGCCCGCACGTCAGTGCGGGACGCATTCCAACGCAGCGGGGTCTGCGCATGTTCGTGGATGGGTTGCTTGAGGTTGGCGATCTGAATGCGAATGACCGCCAGAAAATCGACGAAACGATGGGCAACAACACCTCTGATGTTACGGGGATGCTGGACCGCATTAGCACAGCACTGTCAGGCGTCACGCGCGGTGCATCGCTGGTGCTTGCGCCCAAACATGAGGCGCCGATCAAGCATGTGGAATTTGTCAGCCTTGGCCACGAGCGGGCGCTTGTTGTTCTGGTCTTTGCCGACGGACATGTCGAGAACCGGATTTTTACGCCACCCGTCGGCCAAACGCCTTCGTCTATGCGCGAGGCGGCAAATTTTCTGAATGCATTGATCGAAGGTAAAACTCTGTCCGACCTCCAAACCGCGATCCGGCGAGAGATCGAATCGCGCAGGCAGGAAATTGACGGTCTGGCGCATGCCATGGTCGAGAGTGGTATTGCTGTTTGGGCCGGAGAGGGCGAAGCACCTGAGCGCTTGATTGTGAGAGGGCGCGCGAATCTGCTGAGCGCGGACGGCAGCGATGAGGAGCTGGACCGGATCAAGACGCTGTTTGACGATCTGGAACGTAAGAAGGACATGGCCGAATTCCTTGATCTGACGCAGGACGGCGAGGGTGTGCGCATTTTTATTGGCTCTGAGAACAAACTTTTTTCACTTTCGGGTTCCTCTTTGGTGGTCAGTCCATATATGAACGCTGATCGTAAGATCATCGGGGCGGTTGGTGTCATCGGACCCACGCGCCTGAACTATGGACGGATTGTGCCGATCGTGGACTACACGGCACAACTGGTTGGCAGGATGATCTCCGACCGGAGCTAGAGGTGAAGTATGGCAGAGCCGAAAAAAGACGATTTCCTTGACGATATCGAAGCCGCCGAGGCTGAAGAATACGCAGAGGATGCAGTAGAATACAGCGATGACGCGATAGAACTCGATAGCTTGAGGGCAGAGCGGGACGAGCTGAAGGACCGCTTCATGCGTGCCTTGGCCGACGCCGAGAATGCACGCAAGCGGTCCGAGAAAGACCGTCGCGAAGCAGAACAATATGGAGGTTCCAAGCTGGCGCGCGATTTGTTGCCAGTGCATGACAACCTCAAGCGCGCGCTTGAAATGGTCACTGAAGAACAGCGTACGGCCTTTGGACCCTTGCTTGAAGGTATCGAGCTAACGTTGCGTGAGCTGATCAGTGTTTTTGGCAAGCACGGTGTAAAAGTCATCAGCCCGCAAGTGGGTGACCGCTTCGATCCGCAAAATCATCAGGCGATGTTCGAAGCCCCTGTTCCCGGTACCAAATCAGGTGAGATCATTCAGGTGTCAGCAGATGGCTTCATGCTGCATGATCGGCTGCTGCGGCCCGCACAGGTTGGTGTGTCGTCAATGCCGTCAAGCTGACAAACAGCTGATAAGGTCGAGAAAATGAGGCGTTGCAGTCAGGACTGCGACGCCTCCTTCAATTCGTAAAGCAGGCGCAGCGCGTCACGAGGAGACAGCTCGTCTGGATGAATGTCTCTTAGTCGATCTTCCAGAAGCGATAGCTTGACAGGCGCCACTGGACGCGGTGCGGCAGCCATAGAGAATAGCGGTAGATCGTCTATGATGGCCTTGTGCTTGCCAGCACCTTCGCGTTCGCCTTTCTCCAAAGCGTCCAGAACTACACGTGCACGACTGACGACCGCTTCGGGAAGACCTGCCAATTTGGCAACCTGCACCCCGTAAGACCGGTCTGCGGCACCCTTGCGAACTTCGTGCAGGAAAATCACGTCCCCTTCGAATTCCTTTACGGTCACTGTGGCATTTTCGACCCGTTCCAGTTTTCCGGCGAGGGCCGTCAGTTCATGATAGTGCGTGGCAAACAACGCGCGGCAACGGTTCGCGTCATGCAGATGCTCCAACGTGGCCCAAGCGATGGAAAGCCCGTCATAGGTTGCGGTGCCCCGCCCGATCTCGTCGAGAATAACCAACGCATGATCATCGGCCTGATTGAGGATCGCTGCTGTTTCCACCATCTCGACCATAAACGTCGACCGCCCGCGCGCCAGATCGTCAGAGGCTCCAACACGGCTGAACAACTGGCTAACAAGCCCTATTCTGGCGCGGGTCGCGGGAACAAAACTGCCCATTTGCGCCAAAAGTGCGATCAACGCGGTCTGCCGCAGATAGGTCGACTTGCCTGCCATATTCGGACCGGTCAACAGCCAGATATCCGAACCGTTTCCCAAATCGCAATCATTGGCCACGAAAGGAGCACCGCCCTGTTTTCGCAAGGACTGCTCGACGACAGGATGCCGTCCGCCTTCGATCATCAAGGAACGCGTCACATCAACAACGGGACATGTCCAGTTTTCGCCCCGCGCGAGATCGGCCAAAGCACTGCACAAATCCAGTTCCGCAAGGGCGCGCGCAGTGGCATAGATTTCCGCAGCTTTGTCCAGAATAGATGACTTCAGCACAGAATAGAGCCGTTTTTCTATCTCGAGCGCATGCCCCCCTGCATTCAGGATTCGCGTTTCCATCTCGGTCAGGTCCGGCGTTGTAAAGCGCAACTGGTTTGCAGTGGTCTGACGGTGCCGGAAAGAATCAGATAGCGGCGCAGACAACATGCGCTCGGCATGGGTCGAGGTAACGTCGATGAAATAGCCCAGCACATTGTTGTGCTTTATCTTGAGCGAAGGAATACCCGTCTGGGCGGCATATTCCGTTTGCATGCGTGCAATAACCGAGCGCCCTTGATCACGCAAACTTCGCATTTCATCAAGTTCAGCGTCATATCCTGCGGCGATGAAGCTGCCGTCACGGACAAGTAGCGGCGGCTCTGCTACAAGCGCTTGACCCAACAGATCAACTAAATCCTGATGCCCGCCCAGATCAACCGCCGCTGTTTGCATCATTGGCGGTAGATCGCGCCCTTCGATCAAGCGCGAGATATTGGCTGCTTGCTCCAGGCCGCTACGGACTGCTGCAAGGTCACGGGGGCCGCCCCTGTCCAGCGCAAGTCGAGACAAGGCCCGATCTAGATCAGGTACCCGGCGCAGAGCGTCACGCATGTCAGCGCAAAGGCGGCTCTGTTCCACCGCAAAAGCGACAGAGTCCAGTCTTTGTTGTACGACGTTCAGATCCCGCGAGGGGCTGGATAGTCGCCGTTCAAGCAAGCGAGCACCACCTGCCGTAACTGTTCGGTCAATCGCTGACAGAAGCGATCCAGCGCGACCACCTGACAAGGCGTGCGTCAGTTCAAGGTTCCGCCGCGTGGCTGCATCAATCTGCATGACCCCCGACTCGGCTTCACGCAGGGGGTGCCGCAACAGGGGTAGTTTACCCTTCTGTGTAATCTCGAGATATTCGATCAATGCGCCAAGCGCCGACACTTCTGCACGGCCAAAACTTCCAAAAGCATCCAGCGATCCCACGGCGTAAAGTGCACAAAGCCGTTTTTCTGCTGCCGTGCTGTCAAAGGCGGATCGTCCAAGCGGGGTCACGGATGCACCGGATTCAGTCACTATTCCAGCTAAATCGTTTTCCAGTGCCTCTGATACAACGACTTCTGAAGGCATGAGACGCGCCAGTTCAGGGCCAAGCCGTACCGGCGCAAGGGGCATCACGTGACATTCCCCTGTTGAGATATCCACCCATGCCAGCGCCGCTTCATCCCGCACAACCGAATAGGCGCAGAGGTAATTATTCCTGCGTGCTTCAAGTAGAGAATCTTCTGTCAGTGTGCCCGGCGTGACCAATCGCACGACATCGCGTTTCACAACAGATTTTGCGCCGCGCTTCTTGGCTTCTGCGGGGTCCTCCATCTGTTCGCAGACGGCAACGCGAAATCCCTTGCGGATCAGTGTCAGCAGATAGCCTTCGGCGGAATGTACGGGAACACCGCACATCGGAATGTCCTTGCCGTCGTGCTGACCGCGCTTTGTCAGCGCGATATCCAGCGCCTGCGATGCGGCAACAGCATCATCAAAGAACATCTCGTAGAAATCGCCCATCCGGTAGAATAACAAGGCACCAGGATACTGCGCCTTTATTCCCAGAAACTGCACCATCATCGGCGTTGCTGCGGCGTGTTCGACTGTCACGGCGTCTCCTTGTTTGCTGGGCCAGACCTTACAAATCCCGCAGTTGGGACGAAAGCGAAAACGCAAAAGCGTTGAGGGATTGGCTGCAGCAGGATATGACGCTCTAACCCGCTCAAGGAACAGGCTAAAGCCCATGACAAGAACCAGATTGACCCGTGAAGAAGCGCTTGCCTTTCATATGGAGCCAACGCCCGGCAAATTCGAGATAACAGCAACAGTGCCAATGGCTACACAGAGAGACCTTTCTCTGGCCTATTCGCCCGGCGTGGCGGTCCCATGCGAGGAGATCGCAGCGGCACCCGAAACTGCGTATGACTACACAAACAAGGGAAACCTTGTGGCGGTGATCTCCAACGGAACGGCAGTTCTGGGGCTTGGAAATCTGGGTGCGCTGGCGTCCAAACCTGTGATGGAGGGCAAGGCGGTTCTGTTTAAGCGCTTCGCCGATGTGAACAGCATCGATATCGAACTGGACACCGAAGACCCCGAGGCCTTTATCAACGCCGTCCGCCTGATGGGGCCGACGTTTGGTGGTATCAATCTGGAAGACATCAAGGCGCCGGAATGCTTTATCATTGAACAGCGCCTGAAAGAGGTGATGGATATCCCCGTCTTTCATGATGACCAGCACGGTACGGCAGTGATCTGCGCCGCCGGATTGATCAACGCGCTGCACCTCTCAGACAAGAAGATCGGGGATGTCCGGATTGTTTTGAACGGTGCAGGGGCAGCAGGAATCGCGTGTCTGGAACTCCTCAAGTCGATGGGTGCCAAGCATGACAATTGCATCATGTGCGATACCAAGGGCGTTATCTATCAGGGTCGTACCGATGGCATGAACCAGTGGAAATCGGCCCATGCGGCAAATACTGACCTGCGCACGTTGGAGGCCGCAATGAAAGGCGCAGATGTTTTCCTTGGCGTGTCTGCCAAAGGGGCTGTGACCGACGCAATGGTTGCGTCAATGGCGCCAAACCCTGTGATTTTTGCGATGGCCAACCCTGACCCCGAGATTACACCGGAAGAAGCCCACGCCGTGCGCCCCGATGCGATCGTGGCGACGGGACGATCTGATTACCCCAATCAGGTGAACAACGTTCTTGGCTTTCCCTACCTGTTCCGCGGCGCGCTTGATATCCATGCGCGTGCCATCAATGACGAGATGAAAATCGCCTGTGCCGAGGCTCTCGCGGCCCTTGCGCGTGAGGATGTACCGGATGAAGTGGCAATGGCTTATGGCAAGAACCTGAGTTTTGGACGCGATTACATCATCCCCACGCCGTTTGACCCGCGACTGATCTACCGGATTCCGCCTGCCGTCGCGCGCGCCGGGATGAAGACCGGAGTGGCGCGCCGTCCGATCATCGATATGGAAGCCTATGAAGCCAGTCTCAAGGGGCGCATGGATCCGACGGCAAATATCCTGCGCGGCATCCATGCCCGCGCGCGTGCCAATCAGGCACGGATGATCTTTGCCGAAGGGGATGATCCACGGGTTTTGCGGGCTGCCGTGACTTATCAAAGGTCAGGCCTTGGCAAGGCCTTGGTTGTTGGGCGTGATTACGATGTGAAAGCCAAGCTTGAGGCGGCTGGTATGGCGGACGCTGTCGCAGAGCTTGAAGTGGTGAACGCCGCCAACACCCCGGATCTCGAGACATATAAGGAGTTTCTGTACCAACGGCTTCAGCGCAAAGGCTTTGACCGACACGATATTCACCGTTTGGCCGCCCGCGACCGCCACGTGTTTTCCGCGTTGATGCTGGCCCATGGGCATGGTGACGGTCTGGTGACCGGCGCGACACGAAAGGCGGCGCATGTGATGGAATTGATCAATCACGTGTTTGATGCTGATGCGGTGCATGGTGCCGCGGGGATTACAGCGCTTCTGCACAAGGGACGGATCGTGCTGATTGCCGATACTTTGGTGCATGAATGGCCGGACGAAAATGATCTGGCCACAATCGCCGAGCGCGCGGCTGACGTCGCCCGCGATTTGGGGCTTGAGCCGCGTGTAGCCTTTGTTAGCTTCTCGACCTTTGGCTATCCCAGGTCAGAGCGGGCCGAGAAGATGCACCGTGCACCCAAAGTGTTGGAGGCACGTGGCGTTGATTTCGAGTTTGAAGGCGAGATGACGGTTGATGTGGCCCTGAATCCAAAGGCGCAAGCCGTCTACCCGTTCCAGCGCTTGACGGGCCCAGCCAATATTCTTGTGGTGCCGGCGCGGCATTCGGCCTCGATCTCGGTCAAGCTGATGCAGGAAATGGCCGGCGCGACAGTGATCGGGCCGATTCTTTCCGGTGTCGATCAGTCGATCCAGATCTGCTCTACCAATTCGACGGCAAATGATATTCTTAACATGGCTATGCTGGCAGCCTGCAAAGTGGGCTGACGTGAGGCCGAAAGGTGTAGATGGCGATCTATAATCTCGGCTCTATCAATGCCGATTTGCTCTATTCCGTCCCGCATCTGCCTGCCCCAGGCGAGACCGTGGCGGCCAAAAGTTTGCGTCGTGGTCTGGGTGGTAAGGGCGCGAATATGTCCGTCGCTGCGTCGCGTGGAGCGGCGCGCGTTGTTCATATCGGTGCAGTTGGACCTGACGGGCGCTGGGCGCGCGATCTTTTGACGGAATACGGTGTCGATACCCGTCATATCATGACGACTGAGGCGGAAACGGGACATGCCATCATTCTGCTGGACCCAGCCGCAGAGAACACAATCGTGATCCATCCGGGCGCAAATCACGCCATTTCAGTAGAGCAGATCGGCCTGGCTTTGGCCGAAGCTTCGCCCGGTGACATCCTGTTGATGCAGAACGAGACTGGCAATCAACGGTTTTGCGCCAGCACAGGCTCTGATCTTGGGTTGCGGGTGGTTTATGCTGCCGCGCCTTTTGAAGTGGACGCCGTGTCAGACATTCTGCCTTTTCTGGATATGTTGATCCTGAATGCAGTTGAGGCCGATCAGCTGAGGAATGCCACGGGTGCGGAACTGGATGCCCTGAATGTGGCCGATGTGATTGTTACCTTAGGGTCAGAGGGGTGTCGCTGGCACCAACGCGCATCCGGGCAGGTCAGGCATTTCCCCGCTCTCGAGGTTCAGCCTGTGGACACAACCGGGGCCGGGGACACGTTCACCGGCTATCTGCTTGCCGGGCTTGATCGGGGTATGCCTATGGAGCAGGCGATCGGCTTGGCCACCAAAGCGGCAGCCCTGATGGTCACGCGTGTCGGAACCGCCGATGTGATACCCGATCTTCTAGAGATTCAGCAGATGAATCAACCGCCGACAAAAGGTGCCTGATTACCCCAGAGTTGGCGCACGCGCTGATCACGCCCGCACCCTTCGCGGTAGCGGTTATAGGCATCAGATTGTGCGATCGCCCCAAAGCGCGTGATCACGCGGTTTGTGCCTTTGTAGTAATCCTGATGGTAGTCCTCGGCCTCAAAGAACCGCGCAGCGGCCAAGACAGGCGTCACGATGTTCTTGCCCAACGCGGCTTTGGCCTCTGCAACAACTATATTAGCCAGTTGTTTTTCTGCCCGATCAGAGACGAATATGGCACTTCTATAGCTTTCACCCCGGTCACAGAACTGGCCGCCTGCATCGGTTGGGTCAATCGAGCGGAGGAATAATGCCAACAGGTCTGCGCGGCTGATACGGTCAGGGTCAAACATGATCTGAACCGCCTCATAGTGCCCCGTTCCGCCGCGCGTCACCTGTTTGTAGGTCGGGTTTGCTGTGGTGCCACCGGTGTATCCCGAAACAACCTCCCGCACCCCTGCGACCTTCTCAAAGTCGGCTTCAACGCACCAGAAACATCCGCCAGCCACTGTCAGGACCTGCGTCTCGGCTGCATTCGCGCGACTGCCTTTCATGGCAAATCCAGCCATTAGAGCCAGCGCCAATATGATCAGTTTGAAATCGCTCGTCTGCAGTCTTATCGGAACACCCTTACCATGTCTGACCAGCCTGCCCGTATCGAAACGCTTCGCATAGCCTCGACATGATTTGTCACGCAACGGTGACAGGGTGTGACCGCTTTTCTTGGCGGGCGTTCCAGTTTAGCGTCTGACCGACAGCAGGAGGCGCAGATGATTGATCATGTGACAACCCATCAGGCGGCAGAAGATGCCCGCAACGAGACAATCCAGATCTGGTTGAACGGGCGGGTTGTGCCCAAGGCCCAAGCTATGGTGAGCGTTTATGATAGCGGCTTCATGCTGGGCGACGGCGTCTGGGAAGGTATTCGCCTTTACAACGGTGTCTGGGCTTTTCTGCATGAACATATGGACCGTCTGTTCGAGGCGGCCAAGGCAATTGATCTTGATATAGGTCTTACCCGTCATCAGGTTATTCAGGCTGTGTTAGACACACAAACCGCTAATGAAATGTCCGAGGACGCGCATGCGCGACTGATGGTGACACGCGGCGTCAAAACGCGGCCTTTCCAGCATCCGTCGCTGTCGCGGCAGGGGCCGACGATCGCGATTATTATGGAGCATTCCAAGCCAAGTATCCCGCGTCCGATCCGGCTGGCGACGGTGCCGCATTTGCGCGGGTTGCCAATGTCGCAAGACCCTAAGTTGAATAGCCATTCCAAGCTGAACTGTATTCTGGCCTGTATTGCTGCGGAAAAAGCAGGGGCTGATGAGGCGCTGATGCTGGATGTGCATGGGTTTGTGAACACGACCAATGCCTGCAACTTCTTTATTGTACGAAAAGGGCAAGTCTGGACCAGCACTGGCGACTATTGCATGAACGGGATCACGCGGCAGAAGGTGATCGACCTTTGTCGTGAGAACGGGATTCCTGTGTTCGAGCGGAACTTTTCGCTTGTCGATACCTATGGCGCGGATGAAGCGTTTCTGACCGGCACTTTCGGCGCGCAAACCCCTGTGGGTAGTATTGACGGGCGCCAGATCGGGGATGGAGAAATGGGTCAACTCACAAAGCAGATCAGGATGCTTTATCAGGCTCTGATCCAGCGGGAAACGGCCTGACCATGCGGATTGCCATGTGGTCCGGGCCGCGCAATCTGTCGACGGCGATGATGTACGCCTTTGGTGCGCGCCCCGATTTTGCCGTGGTGGACGAGCCGTTCTATGCGGCGTATCTGAAACAGACGGGACTAAACCATCCGATGCGGGATGCGATTATCGCATCGCAGTCAACAGACCCGAATGAAGTGGCTGCAATGCTGACTGGACCAGTGCCACAGGAAAAAACCCACTTTTATCAAAAGCACATGACCCAGCACATGGTTGACGGAATTCCGCGCGGATGGATGGCGGGGATGCGCCATGTATTTTTGATCCGGCATCCGGCGCGGGTGGTGGCGAGTTTCGGTGCAAAATATGACAATCCGACCCTTGCTGATCTCGGGTTTTCTCAGCAGACCGAATTATTCGATGCTCTGACTGTGCATGCTGGGACGCCCGTTGTGATCGATTCTGCCGATATACGGCGTGCACCAGAGCAGATGCTGACACGTCTGTGTGACGCTTTGGATCTGCCTTTTGATCCAGCGATGTTGCAATGGCCTACAGGCGGGCATCCATCGGACGGGATCTGGGCATCACACTGGTATGCGTCGGTTCATGCCTCGACTGGTTTTGCACCCGCCGAGGGGCCGCCGCCCGATCTGACCGGTGCTGCCGGTGCTTTGGTGGAACAGGCCTTGCCACACTACCGTAGGTTGGAGGCGTATAAACTATAACGAAAAAGGGGCGACCTAAAGCCGCCCCTTTTCACAAATCAGAGACTGTTTCAGCCTTTCAAGCGGCGATCCCGTGTAGCGATCAATTTCAGACGCAGCGCATTCAGGCGAATGAACCCTTGGGCGTCTTTCTGGTCATAAGCGCCTGCGTCATCCTCGAATGTTACATGTGCTTCGGAATACAGGCTGTGATCAGACCAACGGCCCACGCAAGTCGCCAGACCCTTGTAGAGTTTCAGACGCACGGTGCCGGTGACATGTTCCTGGCTTTTGTCGATCAGGGCCTGCAGCATTTCCCGCTCGGGCGAGAACCAGAAGCCGTTATAGATCAGTTCAGCATAGCGCGGCATGATGCTGTCCTTCAAATGACCTGCACCTGCATCCAGCGTAATCTGTTCAATCCCGCGATGCGCCTCAAGCAAGACTGTGCCGCCCGGCGTTTCATAGATGCCACGCGACTTCATCCCGACAAAGCGGTTCTCTACAAAATCGAGCCGCCCAATGCCGTGCTTGCCGCCCAGTTCGTTCAGTTTGGTCAGGATCGTGGCAGGGCTCATCGCCTCGCCGTTGATCGCGGTTGCGTCGCCCCGCTCGAAGCTGACTTCGATGTATTCGGGTGTATCTGGCGCATCTTCGGGGGCAACGGTGCGTTGATAGACATATTCTGGCGCCTCAATGGCGGGATCTTCCAGCGCTTTGCCCTCGGACGAGGTGTGCAGAAGATTGGCATCCACGCTGAAAGGCGCTTCACCGCGCTTGTCCTTGGCGATCGGGATCTGGTTCGTCTCAGCGAACTCGATCAGCTTGGTCCGGCTGGTCAGATCCCAGATACGCCAGGGCGCAATCACCTTGATATCGGGGTTCAGCGCATAGGCGCTTAATTCGAACCGCACCTGATCGTTGCCTTTGCCTGTCGCGCCATGGGCCACCGCATCGGCCCCTGTTTCGGCTGCAATCTCGACCAGACGTTTTGATATCAGCGGGCGCGCAATGGACGTGCCAAGCAGATACAGACCCTCATAAAGCGCGTTGGCGCGGAACATCGGGAAGACGAAATCACGCACGAACTCTTCGCGCACATCCTCGATATAGATGTTTTCCGGCTTGATCCCCAGCAACTCTGCCTTGGCTCGGGCAGGGTCCAGTTCTTCGCCCTGACCCAGATCAGCGGTGAAGGTGACCACCTCGCAACCATATTCGGTTTGCAGCCATTTCAGGATGATGGAGGTATCGAGACCGCCGGAATAGGCCAGTACGACTTTCTTGGGTGCGGACATGTGGTTTTCCCCAGTGAATACGTTTTGCGGCGATTATCGGGTTTTGTGACGCAGGGCAAGGTGAAGGGCATTCAGCAGCTTTGTCTTGCGCCAGATCCCAAGCTGGGCCAGAGATCGGGAATGACCCAATTCCAAGATCAGGCCCGCGCTGCCGAACGCGCCATGCGCGAGGTTTTCCCCGCCACTCCGATGCAGCGCAATGCGCATCTGTCAGAGCGGTTCGAGGCCGATATCTGGCTGAAGCGCGAAGACCTTTCGCCTGTCCGATCTTACAAGCTGCGCGGCGCCTTCAATGCGATGCGCAAGGTCATGGCGGCCGATCCGGACCGGCGACTGTTTGTCTGCGCGTCTGCCGGAAACCACGCACAGGGCGTGGCGTTCATGTGTCGCCACTTCGGGGTGAAGGGCGTGATCTTCATGCCGGTGACCACGCCACAGCAGAAGATCCACAAGACAGGGATGTTTGGCGGTGATGCGGTCGAGATAAAGCTGAAAGGTGACTATTTCGATGACACACTTGCTTCGGCGCAGGCATTTTGTGCCGAGCATAAGGGGCATTTCCTGTCACCCTTTGATGATGCCGATGTGATTGAAGGACAGGCATCCGTTGCTGTGGAAATACTGGAGGAACTGGGGAGCGTGCCGGACCATATCCTGCTACCCGTTGGCGGGGGTGGTTTATCGGCAGGGGTGCGTAGTTTCTTCGGCACGACGCTGCGATACACGTTTGTCGAGCCATTGGGTGGCGCAAGCCTGCGAGCTGCGCTGGCAGCGGGCCAGCCCGTCAAGCTGGATAAGGTCAATACATTTGTCGATGGCGCGGCGGTGGCCACAATTGGCATCCAGACTTTTGCCCGACTGAAGGATGTCGATCCACATGACGTGGTGTCAGCGTCAGAGGACCGCATCTGCACGACAATCCTCGAAATGCTCAATGTCGAAGGTATCGTACTTGAGCCGGCCGGCGCGCTTGCGGTCGACGCGCTGGTGGATGTGGCGGAACAGATTAAAGGCAAGACGGTTGTTTGCATCACCTCTGGCGGTAATTTCGATTTCGAGCGCCTTCCCGAAGTGAAAGAGAGAGCTCAACGCTACTCCGGTGTGAAAAAATACTTTATCTTGCGGATGCCGCAGCGGCCGGGTGCATTGAAAGAGTTTCTGAATATCCTTGGCCCTGACGATGATATCGCGCGGTTTGAATACCTCAAGAAATCAGCGCGTAACTTCGGGTCTGTGCTGATCGGTATTGAAACCACGCAGGCGCAGAATTTCACATCTTTCCTATCCAAGCTCGACAAAGCCGGATTCACCTATCGTGACATCACAAACGATGAGACTTTGGCCGAATTTCTGATCTGACAGATATACCGGTCAAACCATTTGATTCAGGAGTGAATGGTGTCGCGCCGTATAATCGGCACGCACCTCTACTGGCGGACGCAGCCGGATGGAAAGCCCGCGGATCAGAGACTGATCTGGCCTGCCAAACAGTTTGTCTGCCTCGGCCGGGCCGAAGCCCGCAATTTCAACCGCCTCCATCCACGCGCTGATCCGGTCTGCTTGCTTGATCTGCTTCTTAATTGCGGCGGGGACAGTCGCGGGCAACCCGAAACGGATATGAATCGCGGCTGTCAGGCGGGCATCCAGTTCCTCATAGCCGGGGCCAACGGCAGATTTGACCGGGCTGATCATATCGCCGATGACATATTCGGGCGCATCATGCAGCAATGCGGCCAGTTGCCATTTGACAGCGATGCCGGGAGCCATCCTGCTGAAAAGGGTCTCTACCAGAAGTGAGTGTTCCGCGACTGAATAGGCGTGATCTCCATGTGTTTGTCCGTTCCAGCGTGCTACAAAGGCCAGTCCATGGGCGATATCCTCGATCTCGATATCCAGCGGGGTTGGATCCAGCAGATCAAGGCGGCGGCCCGACAACATTCTTTGCCACGCGCGGGGTGGTTTGGGCATATCTGCTCTCCGGTATATCGCTTCTGCATGTTTTATGGTCGTCAGGAAAGGCTCCTGCAATAAGGTGCGACCCGCTGCATGACAATTTCAAATAGTGACCTACACTGTGTTGCGTTGTGGCAAGCTTGAAAGAGTGATACGCGCTGCACCAAATAGTTTCATGAAGGGTGCCAAGATGGCCAATGATTACATTGTAAAGGATATCGCTCTTGCCGCTTATGGCCGTAAAGAGCTGGATATCGCTGAGACAGAAATGCCGGGCCTGATGGCCTGCCGCGCTGAATTCGGTACGACCAAGCCGCTGACCGGTGCGCGGATTGTCGGATCGCTGCATATGACGATCCAGACAGCTGTGCTGATCGAAACACTTGTTGCGCTGGGCGCTGATGTACGCTGGGCGTCGTGCAATATTTTCTCGACACAGGATCATGCGGCCGCCGCTATTGCGGCAGGCGGCACGCCCGTTTTTGCGATCAAGGGCCAGACACTGGAAGAGCATTGGGACTATCTGGACAAGTCCTTCATGTTCCCCGAGGGCGCCAACATGATCCTCGATGACGGTGGCGATGCAACGCTTTATGTGCTGCTGGGCGCACGGGCTGAAGCCGGTGAAGACATCATTCCGGTGCCGCAATCGGAAGAAGAAGAAGTCATCAAGGCACAGATCAAAAAGCGTATGGCGGCTAGCCCCGGTTGGTTCACCAAGACCCGCGAAGCGATTAAAGGCGTGTCCGAGGAGACGACCACAGGCGTCCATCGACTCTATGATCTGCACAAGAAGGGCTTGCTGCCCTTCCCTGCGATCAACGTGAACGACTCGGTCACCAAATCGAAGTTTGATAACAAATACGGCTGCAAGGAATCGCTGGTTGATGGCATTCGCCGCGCAACCGACACCATGATGGCAGGCAAGGTTGCTGTTGTTTGTGGGTACGGTGACGTTGGCAAGGGTTCGGCTGCGTCGCTTCAGGGTGCTGGTGCGCGGGTGAAAGTGACCGAGGTTGATCCGATCTGTGCGCTTCAGGCAGCAATGGACGGGTTCGAAGTTGTGTTGCTGGAAGATGTTGTTGGAAGTGCAGACATCTTCATCACCACGACCGGCAACAAGGACGTGATCCGCATCGAGCATATGCGCGAGATGAAGGATATGGCCATCGTTGGCAATATCGGCCATTTCGACAACGAGATTCAGGTCGCGTCGCTCAAGAACCATAAGTGGACCAATATCAAGGAACAGGTGGATATGATCGAGATGCCGTCGGGCAACCGGATCATCCTTCTGTCCGAGGGTCGCCTGTTGAATCTGGGCAACGCTACCGGGCATCCGTCTTTCGTGATGTCGGCCAGCTTTACCAATCAGGTTCTGGCGCAGATCGAGCTGTGGACCAAAGGCGAAGAGTACCAGCCCGGCGTCTACATCCTGCCGAAAGCTCTGGATGAAAAGGTTGCACGCCTGCATCTGGACCGGATCGGTGTGAAACTGACGAAACTGGATGCTGATCAGGCTGCCTATATTGGCGTTGCGCCTGATGGCCCGTTCAAGTCGGAACACTACCGCTACTGATACGGTGCAGATTTGTGATCTTGCAAGGCCCGCCATTGGCGGGCCTTTTCGTATGTCGACACAATATAAAACCGTTGTTTGTTAGAGAAGACTCGCTAACCTTCGCGTGGGGCCGACAGGCCGCGCGTTCAAAAAATTGACATAAAGTCTGACGAGGGAGTTAAAGAATGGGAAAGCGTGACGATCTGATCGCCAAATATGCGGACGATCTGAAAAACAAATGTGGCATGCAGGCGGATATGGATCTGTTGACCAAGGTTACCATCGGCTGTGGTCCAGCCATTTACAATGCGGATGCATCGACCGTGGCCGCGACGCAAAAAAGTGAGCTGGAAACCGTCAAAGCCAATTTCCTGATGAAAAAATTAGGCTTGCCTGACAGCCCTAAACTGATGGACGCGATTAACTCTGTCATGGAAACCTATGGCAAGTCCGAGCGTAACAAGTACCGCGTTGTCGTCTATTACATGTTGACCAAGCATTTTGGTAAAGAGGCAGTATATAAATAAATATCTGATTTTGAACGATAAACGCCCGCTGTAGTGGCGGGTGTTTAATTTTTGGTGCAAATTGCCGGAACTTCGGGTTTGTGCCGCGCCCGCATTCTGACTAGCTTTGACCTATCAGGCCAGTATGGCCGGAGCCTAATCCAGAGATCACGTGTGGTGTGTAGGGAGCACGTGGGGTGGCGGGGGGTTCTGGCTTTGGCCCGTTCTCCCCGCGTTTCCTGTCGTCAGTCGTTCAACCCGGCCAAAGCGCAGACAATCCGCCATTCCTCGGCGGTCACCGGCTGCACCGACAAACGAGAGTTCCGGACCAGCATCATATCGGAAAGACGCGGATCTGCCTTAATCTGCTCCAGCGTGACCGGAGTTACTACAGGCTTTACGGCTTTGATATCGACACATTCCCAGCGGGGATCGTCGGTTTTGCTTTCGGGATCGGCAGGGGCAATCACCTCGACGATGCCCACGACGGCCTTCTCGCTCTGCGAATGGTAGAAAAAACCCAAATCACCCACCTCCATCTCTCGCATGAAGTTGCGTGCCTGATAGTTTCTTACGCCGTCCCATTCCTCACCCGCGTCGCCGCGCGCCACCTGATCTGTCCAACCCCAGACAGACGGTTCGGATTTGAACAGCCAGTACCGCATCAGCCAATTACTTTCTTCCACGGAAGCAGCTCTACGTCCTTGAATAGACCCGCTTTGGAATAAGGGTCACCGGCTGCCCACGTCATCGCGGCCTCCATATCCTCAACCTCGAGGATCAACAAAGAGCCGATCATTTGCTCTTCCTTGTCCAGCAGAGGTCCTGCCTGCCGTACGATGCCGGTCTGCGTGATATAGTCGAGATGGGCGGCGCGATTTGCCATCCGTGTATCCAAAGAACCGGTTTTGTCCCGGGCGATCAGGGCAACAAGCATTCATTCCTCCTTCAGGGGGCGAGATAACAACATATCCATGGCTTGGCGTAGCTGGACCTTGCCGTCAAGCAGGGCCACAACGGCAGCGGTAATCGGCAAGTCCAATCCCAAGCGCTCGGCGTGTTTCAAAGCGGCACGTGCAGTGGCGGCCCCCTCGACTGTGACCGCAGGGTCAAACGCTTCGTTCCGGCCTAATGCCAAACCAAAGCGCATGTTGCGGCTCTGAGGGCTGGTGCAGGTCAGAACCAGATCGCCAAAACCTGACAGGCCAGACAATGTTTCGGGACGTGCACCCAACGCCTGAGCAAGCCGCTGCATCTCAGCATAGCCGCGCGTCATCAGTGCCGCGCGCGCGCTATCGCCCAGTCCAGCACCTGTGACCGCACCTGCGGCAATAGCGATCACGTTCTTCAGCGCGCCACCTAGTTCAGCCCCGATGGTGTCCGTTGTTCGGTAGATGCGCAAATTGCGGGTTGTCAGACTCTGTTGCAGGGATTTACCGCGTTCCGCATCTGCGCAAGCCAACGTCAGCGCGGTTGGAAGCCCGCGCGCAATATCACTTGCAAAGCTTGGTCCGGTCAGGATTGCAACAGTATTCTGCGGCATCAACTCGCGCATGATTGCGACAGGTCCAAGTGTTGTGGAAAGCTCTATCCCTTTACAGCAGGCCACCAGATCGCGGTCGATCAACGCATCTGCCTTGATCATCAACAGGTCGCGCAACTTTTGCATGGGAACGGCCAGCAAAACAGTCCCGGAATTCTGGGGAATGTCGGCACTGATGCGGAGGCTGTCCGGGAATGCAATGCCGGGCAGACGGCGTGCATTCTCGCGGCTGGCTTGCATGGATTGAGCCTGTACCGGATCGCGTGACCAGAGCGTGACGTCTCGCCCTGCTTCTGCCAGCGAAATTGCCAAAGCTGTGCCAAAAGCGCCCGAACCCAGTACCGTGATCATGCTTTGGCTCCCTTTTTACCGCTTCCCAGTAGAGCCGGACTGATACGGTCCAAAGGCCAGCGTGGTCTTGCAGCAAGTGTCATGTCATCACGAAACCCGGATTGAAAGATTTCTATGCCCGCATAGGCGATCATTGCGGCATTGTCGGTGCATAAGGCAAGTGGCGGGGCAATAAAGGTCACACCATTTTGCGCCGAAACAGTCTCTAGTTTCTGTCGGATCAAGCGGTTTGCCGCGACACCGCCGGCCACTGCCAGAACGGGCCGCGCAGGGCTGGTGGCGAGGTAAATTTCCAGAGCATGGCGTGTCTTCTCGGCCAGCACATCTGCGACCGCCATCTGAAATCCGGCGCAAAGATCGGTACGGTCACTCTGTGTCAGGCCACCTTTCTGGGCGACCACCTTGTCACGCATCCGCAAAAGCGCAGTCTTTAGGCCGGAAAAGGACATATCACATCCCGCGCGGTCCAACATCGGACGGGGAAAAGCATAGCGGTCAGGATCGCCGTGGAGAGCCTGCGCCTCGACCGCAGGTCCGCCAGGTTGTTGCAAGCCCAAAAGCCTTGCCGTTTTGTCGAACGCCTCGCCCGGTGCGTCATCGATCGTGCCACCAAGGCGGATAAAGTCATCGGTTCCGCGCACCAGCAGAAACTGGCAATGTCCGCCAGAAACAAGCAGCATAAGATAAGGGAAATCCACCTGATCGGTGAGTCGTGGCGTCAGGGCATGTCCGGCGAGGTGGTTCACCCCGATCAGCGGAAGCCCTGCGCCCATGGCCAGACCCTTGGCACACATGACGCCCGCCAGTACACCGCCGATTAACCCCGGTCCTGCGGTCACCGCGATAGCGTCGATGTCTGCGAGGGTCAGATCAGCCTGAGATAGCGCCTGTATAACGCAGATATCCAGTTTTTCGGTATGCGCGCGGGCCGCAATTTCGGGAACTACCCCGCCAAAGGCGCTATGCAGGTCGGTCTGCCCCAAAACTACAGAAGACAGGATTTCGGCCTTATCAGAGCCAGATTTCCGCACAACGGAAGCCGCTGTGTCGTCACAACTGCTTTCTAGTCCTAGTACAGTCAAAGTTTTGACCATTGGCCCATCAATCCCGCCACGCTTGGCCCTGACCGTTGCAAGACCATCCGTTGCGAGGTAACACCAGTTAAGGATGCAAACAATCCCGGGGCAATCATGAAACGGCCTGTGATCTTGCTGACTCGACCCGAGGCGTCGTCGCGCAGGATGGCGGGCCTTCTGGCTGCAAGGTTCGGGGAACGGATTTCTATATGCATTTCGCCTTTGATGGAGATTCGCCTTGATCCGCGCCTGCCCGATCTCGACGGGATCAAGACACTTATCTTCACCTCTGCTAATGGTGTGGCCGCCTATGTTGGCGCAAAGGGTCCAAATAGTTTTGTCTGTTATACAGTCGGTGACGCAACTGCGCAGGCTGCGCGCGACGCGGGTCTTCGCGCGATTTCGGCGGGCGGTGATGCCGAGGCCCTGATTGCACGTATACTCGCGGATGATGCACTCGGTCCCATGCTACATTTGCGCGGTGCCCATGCCCGTGGCGATATAGCCGAAAAGTTGAGCGCGGTAGGCTGCCCAGTGTCACAAACGATTGTTTATACGCAGAATGCTATCCCTCTGTCAGATGATGCAAAGGATTTACTCGATGGGGATGCTCCTGTGATCCTTCCCGTTTTCTCGCCGCGAAGTGCTGTTTTATTGGGCACCGGACGCGTGCAGGCTCCGGTTTATGTTGTCGCGATGAGTAGTGCGATCGCCGGAGCTTTGCGATTGGAGGTCGCTCACTGCGCCATTGCAACCCACCCTGATTTCGAGAATGTGACGGCAGAAATTGGCTTGCTGCTGGAAACCATGCCTTGGCAGCACAAGTTTAACTAGGCAAAGTTGTATAGCTTGAGGCCACTGGTCTCGCGCAGTAGGCTTGCCCGATTGAGTACGGGATAATGCATTAAGATTCGAAAGGGTGGCAGAACGTGGCGGACAGAAAGAAAACTTCCGATAAACAGGCTGCACCACAAGATATAGAAGATGCAGTGGTGGTGGAAGGTCCGGTGGAAAATCGGTCGGAAAAGCCGGATCAAGACGTAACTGGTGACGCGCCTGTGCCGGATGAAACCGACGCCATTTCCGA
>Ga0075109_1000800_pt1 | contig 20815 bp, 18 predicted proteins | sample AntAceMetag02UKD_FD_69798 | JGI IMG/M metagenome (GOLD analysis project Ga0075109, IMG submission 69798) | Saline lake microbial communities from Ace Lake, Antarctica - Antarctic Ace Lake Metagenome 02UKD | ecosystem: Environmental > Aquatic > Non-marine Saline and Alkaline > Saline | place...
GAAGCGTCGAACCAGCTCGAGCGAAGTCATCCGGGGGCGATCGCGCTGTTTCTGCCGGGGGCGCTGGGCGATATTAATCCGAAGCTGAATCACCGGGTTCCCGGGGAATCGCGGCGAGCGCTGCGAGCGATTAGTCGTCAGTATGCGGCGGCGATCGAACGGGGATTGACTGCCGGAGTGAAAGGGGAGGAGAGCACCGTCAGTTCTATTCGAACGTCGGTGCGTTGTCGTCGAGCCGATTGGAGTCGGGGTGCGATTGAAAAGCGTATCCAGAAGCTGGAACATTATTTCGCCACCGATGGCGTCACGGACCAACCGCACGAGCGGCGGGATCCCCCTCTGCACACCCGCGGCATGGAGCGGGCGCGGTTGGCGGGATTGCGATTGGTGCGGCAACAGTTTCGCGGTGAACGCGCCCCGAATCCTCCGGTAGCGATCCATGGTTTGCGCATTGGTCCGGTCGTATTACTCGGCTGCGGACTGGAGCTTTATCGCAGTTTGCAGCCCGCGATTCTGGCAGCCTCTCCGCACGAACACACCTGGTTGGTGAGCTTGGTGGGTGGGCTTGGTTATGCGCCGGATGCGGCGGCGCGAAAACGAGCGGGCTATGCCGCCGATTTTATTCCGCTGATCGTGGGCGAATTGCCCTTCGAGCGCATCGAGGTCGAGTTGCCGGCGGCGCTGGTGCGCTTAGCCAAACGGCTGGCGACTTAGGAGCCCTCGGTCGCGAGTTGCACGACGCCGACTGCGAGCAGCAGGTTGGCGAAACAAGGTTGCTCGCCGGTGGCGATCGTGAGGGCAGCACAGGCCTGATCCGGGCAAGGAAACCGGAGCGGGAGCAAAGGTGTTGAATTGAGCGGCATCATCAGACCGACTGAGCGCGCCCGAATGGTCGGCTCTTTGGCCGACCGGTTTCCCGGTGCTACGCTCCCGATACTCCCCATGAAAATGATCCTCAAACTTGTCGTTGGTATGCTCGCCGGAGCGCTGATCGGCCTCTACGCCCCGGACGGTATCGTGCAGCTTTTGCTGACCGTCCAGGTCGTCATCGGTCAGCTGATCAAGTTCACCATCCCGCTGATCATCCTGTTCTACATCACCAATGGGATTGCGAGTCTGCCGCGTAATTCTGGTCGGCTGTTAGGTCGCACGGTGGGGTTTGCCTACGGGTCTACCATCACGGCGGGCACGCTAGCGTTTTTGGTGGCGGTGGTCGTGTTGCCGCTACTGGCACCCGAGGTGGCCGGAGTGGGGGAGGAATCCTCTAGCCTCGCGCCCTTTTTTGAACTGTCGATTCCGCCACTGTTTGGCGTGATTAGCGCGCTGGTGGCGGCGTTTGTCTTCGGCATCGGGATCAGCGCGAATCGCAGTGAAACGCTCAAGTCGGTGTTCGCGGAGGGGTGTGATATTATTGAGCGACTGTTGAGCAAAGTGATTATTCCGATTCTGCCGCTCTACATCGCCGGCGTCTTTGCCGCCATGGCGGCCGATGGCAGTGTGTTCGTGACTTTGCGGGCATTTGGCGCGGTGCTGCTGCTGGTGGTGGCGATGCATTGGGTGTGGTTGAGCGTGTTGTTCATCGTCACCGGCATGCTCAATGGCCGCTCTCCGCTGAAGTTATTGCGCACGATGTTGCCGGCCTATTTCACCGCGCTGGGCACCATGTCGAGTGCGGCCACGATTCCGGTCACCTTGCGGCAGGTCAAAGAGGCCAAAGTGAGTGGGCCGATTGCCAATTTCGTCGTGCCCCTCTGCGCCAACATTCATTTGTCGGGATCGACCATCACGATCGTGACCTGCGCCAGTGCGGTCATGCTGATGTCGCCGGAGGTGGGCTTGCCGGGACTCGGGGATATGTTTCCCGTTATTTTGATGTTGGGCATCATCATGATTGCCGCCCCGGGGGCACCGGGAGGTGCCGTGATGTCTGCCGTCGGCCTGCTTTCGTCGATGCTCGGGTTTAATGAAACGCAGGTTGCGTTGATGATCGCGCTCTACCTCGCGCAGGACAGCTTCGGTACCGCCACGAACGTGACCGGAGACGGGGTCATTGCGCTGTGGATGGAGCGTTTTTTCGGCGCAGAGATCGCAAGCAACCCGGATTCGAAAGCCTAGGTCAACGAGCCGAATTACGCTGATCTGATCCCGGGTCGGGGGTGCCGCCCGACCTACGAGGCGAGCGGCAGGCGCTTTTCGATGAGACGCGCCCAGTAGGAGGCGCCAATCGGGAGGGCGTTATCGTCAAAGTCGTATTCGGGGTGGTGGACCATGGCGGTGTCGCCGTTGCCCACGAGAATGTAGGCGCCGGGGCGCTCTTCCAACATGAAGGCAAAGTCTTCCCCGCCCATGATGGCGGGGGTGTTGGTGATCACCCGATCAGCGCCTGAGATATCGCGGGCGACTTCCGCGGCGAAATCGGTCTCGGTCGGAGAATTGGACATCACGGGGTAGCCGAGGCGGTATTCGATATCAGAGGTCGCGCCAAAAGCGGTCGGTAGGTGGTTAACGATCTCGCGGATACGTTTTTCCGCGAGGGCGCGGGTCTCTTTATCCATCGTGCGCACGGTGCCTTTGATGCGCACCGAAGGCGGGATGACATTAAACGCGGTGCTCGCCGTCTCGAAACTGGTGACCGATACCACGATCGGGCGGATCGGATCGGCGTTGCGGGAGGCAATGGTCTGTAGCGCGAGCACCAGTTGGGCGGCGGTGGTGGTGGGATCGATAGTCGTATCGGGCTTGGCGGCGTGGCCGCCCTTGCCGTGAATGGTGATGTCGAATTCATCGGTCGCTGCAAAAAAGGCGCCCGGTTTGATGGCAAAGTCGCCGAGCGGAATGCCGGGCATGTTGTGCATGCCATAAACTTCTTGGATGCCAAATTTTGCCATCAGTCCCTCGTCGCACATGACCTTGGCGCCGCCACCGCCTTCTTCGGCGGGCTGGAAGATCACCACCGCAGTGCCGTCGAAATTACGGGTTTCCGCCAGATACTGGGCCCCACCGAGCAGCATGGTGGTATGACCGTCATGGCCGCAGGCATGCATCTTGCCCTCGGTGCTGGAGGCATAAGGCAGGCCGGTGGCCTCTTGAATGGGCAGGGCGTCCATGTCGGCGCGCAGAGCGATCACTTTGCCGCTGGTTTGGGATTGGCCTTTGATCACGCCGACGACACCCGTGCGACCCAGTCCGGTGATGACCTTATCACAGCCGAACTCGCGGAGCTTGGCCGCGACGACTTCGGCGGTGCGATGGGTGTCGAAAAGGAGTTCCGGGTGGCGATGCAGGTCCTGGCGGATGGCAGTGAGATCAGGTTGGAGCTCAACGAGACGGGGGAGGGTGGGCATGGGTTGAGACTGGATCGAATAATCGGCGAGGCAATCTCAGGTGATGAAAATCGTCTGTTAGCTGAGAAACTTTCAGCCATATTTATGGCGACAACCCACGCTGGTTTGCGCCGTGATGGGATCTTCGCTCTATTCGAGTTCAACCCTCTAAAATTGCCCCATGAAACTTGGTATTCACGCTTACGCTTGGTGTTCTCAATGGTCCAACGACACGCTCGATCTCATTGATCGAGTGTCCGACCTCGGCCTCGATTTTATCGAGATTCCCTTGATGTGTCTCGAAACCTTTGACGCGGTGGCGATCAAGCAACGTTTGGAAAAAGTGGGGCTCGGCGCGGTCACCTCGACCGTCCTGTTGGGTGATACCGATATCACGAGCGAGGATCCGAGCCACCGCGCTAAGGGCGTAAAATATCTCGAAGATTGTGTGCGGGCGACCGCCGCGATCGGCGGCACAAGCTTCTCGGGCGTGATCTATTCGCAACATCCCGGTCAGCTGCCCCAGCGACCGGCGGAGCTGCACCTGGAACGCTCGGCTGATGGCCTGCGGCCGGCCGCGAAACTGGCGGGAGACCTCGGCGTCTTAGTGGGCATCGAACCGGTCAACCGCTACGAGACTTACCTCGTCAATACGTGCGAACAGGCGCGGCATTTGAAGGACTTGATCGATGAGCCGGCCATGCGGATCCACCTCGATACCTACCACATGAACATCGAGGAAAAGAGCTTTTACGATGCGACCCTGTTAGCCGGAAAAGATCTCATTCATTACCATCTCTGCGAAAACGATCGCGGCATTCCTGGCACCGGGCAGGTGGATTGGGATGGGATATTCCGCGCGCTCAAAGAGCTCGACTACCAAGGCAACGCGGCGCTCGAGAGCTTCATCGATAATACGGAAAACATGAACACCTGGGTGTGGCGTCAGCTCGCCCCCGATGGCGATACGCTGTTGCGCGAGGGGGTGGAATTTATCCGCGCCAAGCAGGTCGAATACGGGCTGCGGTAGCCTGAGAAAAGGGTAGCGGCGAGCGGAATCCGAGCTGAGGTTGAGGTCGGCTCGCTTCCGCTCGCCGCTACCCGCCTAGTGCCCCTCACTGGGCGAGATCACGCAAGTGGCGACCGAAGGCGCGCATGACCCACAGGTGCATCACCGCCTGGGTGCGCGCGTAAATCCACCACGGCAGGGACGGGGAAAACCCGTGAATGGAGGCGATCAGGCAGTGGTTCTCGGGAAAGAGTCGAAATTCGAAACGACCCGGTGGATTGACCGGCCGGTTCAAAATGCCGCCGGAAATATAGTAGGCTTTACGGCGGTCGTTATCCCGCGTGAACGGGGAGGGCGTGAGTTCGAGCAACGTGATCCAACGGCGGCAGGCGTAGAATTGTAGCGTCCCATCTTCGGCCTGCAGCACGTTAATCAGCCCGCCGAATCGTTGGGTAAGCCAAGTGCCGTAAGTAGCGGCCACTTGGGGCGCCGACCAACCGAGCGGCAGCGGCATGCGTTGCACGGAGCGCACTCGGCGTTCGTATCGAATGGCACGCCGGTCGGACTGCTGGGTGATCCGACGAGGATTGGGCAAAGCTCGTCCGTGGGCGTCGACCGAGTTCGCCAGCGATGTCTCGAACGGGATCATCGCGGGGCGCAGTTGGTCCAATAACGGATTGTCTGCGGCTTGCAGATCGTGGCGCAGACTTTCCTGCAACGGTGCGACCAAGGCATTGGGGACGCCGCCGAACAGCGCGACCCAGTGTTGGGAAAAGCGGAACAGGTTGAAGGGCACATCCAGCGTCCAAACGCGTTTGCCCAGACCCCGCGCCGTCGCGTGGATCAGCTCGCGATAGGTCATCGGGGTATGGCCGCCCAGATCGTAGGTCCCGCTGGCGAATTCGGGGTCACGCAACACCTCGGAAAACGCCTCGCAGACGTTGGCGATGTCGATCGAATGCGTGATCGATCCTACCCATTTAGGCAGCAACATGATCGGCAAGCGACGGACCAGATTGACCAACATGGAGAATGAAGAACCGCCGGGGCCGAAGATCAGACCGGCCCGTAATACGGTCACCTTTACCGACCGGCTGCGCAGCACGGCCTCGACCTCCCGGCGACTCCGCAAATGCGGCGACGCCTCATCATCACTCTTGGGCATCAGGCCGCTAAGATAGACCACGTGTTTGAGCCCCGCCGCCTCGGCTGCCCGGATGAAATTATCGGCGAGCAACAGATCGGTGTCCTCAAAGCTACCCTGCATGAGGCGGCTAGACGGGGCCATCGAATGGACGAGATAGATGCCAAAATCGCACCCCGCTAGGGCCTGGGTCAGTTTGGGCAGGGAATACAAATCACACTGCAGCCAAGCCACATCGGCGTCCGCCGGATGCTGCGCGATGACGCTGCTGCTGCGGGTGAGCGCTCGCAGTCGAAATTGCGGTTGCAAGGCCTCCCGTAAATGGGCCCCGACAAATCCACTCGCACCGGTGAGGGCGATCAGGGGACGGGTGGATTCAGTGGTTTCGGTCGACATGATGGAGCCCTTTGCTTCAGGGGCAGGGGCAGCTTAATTGAGAATCGACGTTGTGCCAACTTGGTGGCGTAAACCCCCTCTAGCGTTTGTCATATAACAAGGGACAAACGATGGGCGGGAGGACCGGCTCATTTGGTTGTTTCCTGACCTGCAATAACTCCTTGCCCCTCCGACGCTGGGTTTGAATACCAAGATCGCAAAGGAAGCAAAAGGCTGACGCACCGCCGTGATCAATCATGCCTCATTTTAGTTTTTCGGGTCTTTTCGGGTGATTTAGGGGGCCAAAAACAGCCGCGGACTAGTGCGGGCCGAACCCGAAGGCGGCAGCGGTGAGGCCGACGTCTTGATTTACCGTGGGAAATAGCGAGATCGCATCAGATCATTCCGACGAGGATCGTCGGTCCCGGCGACCACGGTGTCGCTGTGCTCCAACGCGACCACGGTGTCTACGGAGATGCTGAGGAGAAGTAGCCGCGTCTGAGCCGCAGGCGAAAACGTGGAGCGGTGCGGTGCCGGAGAACATCCGGTCGGCTCGCTTCCGCTCGCCGCTACCTTGGTGCGTTTGGCCTTAGCTTCCCGCGGTAAAGAAGGTCGTTCGGAAATGCGATGGGCGTATTCAAACCGAGCCGTTTAAGTCCGGAACAGGTAGGGCGCGCTCACCCGTTTGAGTCGGCTATATCACCAGCCGGCGCTGCGTTTGATGCGGAGGGCTTCGTAGAGGTCGGGGGAAAGCTCTTGGAGAAAGCGGGAGGGGGTATTCATCATGCCGCCCGGACCGGGCCGGGATGCGATCTTGGGGTAGCAGAGGTAGAGCTCATTTTTGGCGCGAGTTACCGCGACGTAGAACAGCCGGCGCTCTTCTTCGACGTCGCCCGCTTCGATGGCGCGGCGACCCGGGAACAGGCCATCGGCACAGCCGATCACGAAAACCACATCGTATTCCAGGCCCTTGGCTTGGTGGATGGTGGTCAACCGAATCGCCTCGGTATCGTCTTCGAAGCCGCGGTTGTTGGTCTCGCCGTTGAGCAGGACGATCTGAGCCAGCAGGTCTTGCATCTCGGTGAAGCGGGCGGCGAAGCCGGACAACGCCGTGAGCTCGTCGATGCGATCAATGTAGTCGGCGTAGGCTCCCTTGAGGTAGTCGCCATACCAACCGTCCATCGCGGTCTCGACCGTGATTTGCGGCGTCTCGCTGCGCATGTCGCCCGCCGTTTGGCGCAGAGACGCGCAGAAGCTGGGCCACTCGTCTTTGGCGCCCTTGGGCACCTTGGATTTCACGTCATCGGTATCGAGCGCATCGACAAAATCGAGCTGCATGAGCCGGGCATGATCGACCGCGGTATCGTAGATTTTTTGCGCACTCTTTTCGCCGATCTTGGGCAACAGGCAAGCGATGCGATGCCACGCCGAAGCGTCGGTGGGGTTGTAAATGAAGCGCAACATCGCGACGAGGTCGCGGACGTGTTGGCGCTCGAAGAACTTCACCCCGGAGGTGATGTGGTAGGGCAAGCCAACGCGGGAGAACGTGAGCTGGGTTTCTAGCGCCACAAAATGGGACCGATAGAGCACCGCGATCTCATTGGGGGAGACGCCTTCGTCTTCCACCAAGGAGCGGATCCGTTTGACCAGAAACTCGGCCTGTTCGCGATCATCCATCGCCTGGACGACATAGGGCTTCGACGAGTGCGGCCGGGAAGCCCGCAGCTCCTTCTCAAAGTGGCGGCCAGTGGGCTGGGCGAGCAGCACGCCATTGGCGAGTTCGAGAATTTCGGGAGTCGAGCGGTAGTTCGTCTCGATCCGATGCATCGCCGTGCCGGGATGCCGATCGGGGAACGTCATGATATTCTCAAAGTCCGCGCCGCGCCACGAGTAGATGCACTGCGCGTCGTCACCGACGGCCATGATGCAGTGGTGAGCCGCGACCTTGTCGATGATCTGGGATTGGACGGTATTGGTGTCCTGATACTCATCGACGAGGAGATGGCGGAACCGGTGCGCGAAGTAGTCGGCGACCTTGTTGTCCTCGGTCAGAAGCTTGAGCCAGAGCTCGAGCAAATCGTCATAGTCGACGACGTTCTGAGCTTTTTTAACCTCCGCGTAAATTTTGGCAAAGGTCGGCAAGGCGAGCGCGATGTCCTGATATTGGGGGTAGTGCTTATCGACCGTTTCAGACAACGTCTCCTGCGTATTTCGGGCCATGGAAAGCACGCTGAACAACGGCTTGGGCCGGGGGTTGGTCTTGTCTTTGAAGAATCCTTTGTCTTCAGCCTCGACGGTGCGTTTGAGCAGTGATTCGGACTCGTCGGCATCGATGATAGTGAAGTTTTTGGGGAGTTTGAGCACCTCCGAGTCGCCAAACATACGCAGGGCTTTGTGACCGAGGCTGTGGAACGTGCCGCCCCAAAACCGTTTGGAATCCTCGCCGGTCAAGTCGTGCACCCGATGCAGCATTTCCTTCGACGCCTTGTTGGTGAAGGTGAGCAGCATGATCTCGCCCGGCGGCACCCCCTGGTGGAGCAGCCAAGCGACGCGATAGGTGAGGGTGCGGGTCTTGCCCGATCCGGCACCGGCGAGCACGAGCAGGGGACCCGGATCGGCCGTGACGGCAGCGTATTGCTCATCATTGAGGGCCTCGCGGAAATTGATCGGCGGGTAGCGGGAAGAGGTCGGCTTGTTTTCGTCGCGATCGAGAATGAAATCCATGGACAGACGAGGCTCAGGGTTTACGCCCTCGAATAAAAGCCGAAAGCGTTCCAATTGTGCGCTGGCTGGGTCCGCGGAGTAATCTAGCGGCTTGAGCTCCCGGCGAGGATGCTGATTCTGCTGGTTGCCGGGGCCGAGTTCCCTCGGGCACCCCCTCATGAAGATCGCCGCCGTTGTCCAGCCGCCTACCGCATCCAACCTTCGCACCCTCGCGCAGATCGGGGTCGAAAATCAGTGCTTCTACGACATGGCGGGAATGCCGCTTGAGCTCGCGGGCTTACGCGCCGCTGGTGAGCACGCGGAGCAGAATGGCCTCCGCCTTGCGGTGGTCGAAGGGGGGCCTCCCATCGATCAAATCGTTTTGGGCAAGCCGGGCCGCGACGCCCAGATCGAGGATTATAAGCGAGCCTTGGGTAATATGGGAGAACTCGGTATCCGCACTCTCTGCTACAACTTCATGCCGCAGATCACGAGCGATGCCATGGTCATCCGCACCTCGTTTGCCACGCCCGAACGAGGCGGCGCGCTCACCAGTAGTTTTGCGCTGGCGGGCTCCGACAACGAGCGCATGACGGCGGAGGGCACGACGACGGACGAGATGATGTGGGACAACCTCGATTATTTTCTGACTCGAATCATCCCGACGGCGGAAGACGCCGGGGTGAATCTCGCGATGCATCCGGATGACCCGCCGCTGTCACCGATGTGGAATCTCGCGCGGATTATGCGCAGCGTGGAGAACTACGATCGGCTGTTTCAAATGCACCCGAGTCCGGTCAATGGCATGACCTTTTGCCAAGGCTGTTTCGTTGAACTCGGCGTCGATCTGGATGCCACGATTCGACACTTTGCGGACCGGATTCATTTCGTGCATTTCCGCGATGTGGCCGGCCCATTGCACGACTTTCACGAAACGTTTCCCGATAACGGACCGACTGATATGGTGCGGTTGATGCACACGTATAAAGATATCGGATACGACGGTTTTATACGCGTCGATCATGTGCCCCAACTCGCCATGGAGCAGGAGTCCGCGGCAGGCTACGGGTTGCCCGGTCATCTCTTTGCGATCGGTTACCTGAAAGGGTTGATGGAACCGATTTTCGGTCCGGGGCAAACCCGTTCGAGCGCATGAAGGTGGCGCTCGCGCAGTTCATCTACGAGAGCAACACCTTCAATCCGGTGGAGGCGGAGGTTACGTGTTTTACCCAAAACGGCACCTGGCTGACGGATCCTGCTGCTATTCGTCAGTGGGCACACGGCACGGATACTCAGATGCAGAGTAGCGTAACCGTGCTCGAAGCGGCGGGGGTGGAGACGACGCCCTGTTTCGTCGCAATTTGCGGCGCGCCGGGAGGGCGTTTGACGGCCGCCTGTTATGAGCAGGTCAAGACGACCCTGCGGGATCGGTTGGCGGCGACGATGCCGGTCGATGCGATGGTGTTACACCTGCATGGCGCGGTGTGCGCCGTCGGATGTGACGATGTGGAAGGCGATCTACTGGCGATGGTTCGTCATGATTTGGGCTTCGATGGATCGGTGGTGGTCTCGCTCGATTTGCACGCTAACGTGACGGCGCAGATGCTCGACCATGCCGATGTGACTACGGCCTACCGGACGGCACCGCACATGGATTTCGCGGAGACGGGGGAACGGGTGGCCTGGCTGTTGTTGTCGCTCCCAGACGGTGGGTCGCGGACGATAGCGATGGCGAAGATGTCGGCGCTAATTCCACCGACAGCGACCGATCATTTACGCGGTGAGTTTGCCCGAATTTTGGCGCGAGCGCGGGAACTCGAACAAGACCCGGCTATCGTCGATATTAGTCTATTTCCGGTGCAGCCCTGGCTGGACGTGGAAGGGCTCGGCTCAAGCGTCGTGGTGGTGGCTACCGACGCGGTCGTGGGAGCGCGAATTGCGCAGGAACTGGCAGAGGAGTGGTATGAGCAGCGCCACGATTGGCCGACGGGATTGCGGGATTGGACCGAAATACGGTCCCTACTTTCGGTGCCGACGGAGCGACCGTGGGTGTTGGTGGATACGGCTGATGCCACGACGGGGGGCAGTGCCGGAACCAGTGCCGAAGCCATCACGCAGCTTTGGCTGATGCGAGAAGACCTGCCCGGCGAGGTTTTGCTCTGGGTGGTCGATCCGGCGGCGGTGGAGCGAGGCTTGGCGGGCGATACGGCCTTTGAATTGGGCGAGCAAAAATTCCCGATGGCGGGGGAAGTGATTTACCGAGGAAGTTGTCGATTTCGTCCGCGGGGGCGGGCCTACACCGGGCAATCGGTAACTTGTGGCCAAGCGATCGTGATCGCCGCCGGTCGGCTACGGATTGTTGTCACTGAACAAGGCTGTCTTTGCTCGGATCCGGCATTCTTCGAGTGTCTGGGCTTGGTGCCCGTTGAGGCGCTCGCGGTCCAAGTGAAGAGTTTGTTGGGGTGGCAACCGGGTTATGCCGTCGGGCCGGAGCAGGGCCTCTACTTCGACGGTCCCGGCACCACGTCTTTGAACTTTGCGCGGTTGTCTTTTTCGGGCGCGCGGCGTGAACTTTTCCCGCTGCGAACCTCTCCGCGTAACCCCATCTCCCTATGGCAATCGACCTGACTAACAAAGTGTGTCTTATCACTGGCGCGGACCAAGGTATCGGCCGAGGAACGGTTCATGGTTTTCTCCAGCGCGGGGCCCGAGTGGCCGCCGGGTTGTGGCAGGCAGCGCGCTCCGCCGAAGGGGTCGCCCCGGCTTTAGCGGTGCAGATGGATGTGACAAACCCAGAGGAAATTACGGCGGCGGTCGCGGAGGTGATCGCAACGTTTGGGCGCATCGATGTTTTAGTTAACAACGCGGGGATTTATCCACGTTGCCCCGCCGATGAGCTGACCTACAAGGACTACGTGAAATTGCGGGAAGTGAATTTGGATGGCACCTGGCGCTGTTGCCTGGCGGTGATCCCGCAGATGAAAAAACAAGGCAGTGGCAGCATCATCAACACCGGGAGCATCACCTTACGAACGGGGATGCCTCATCTCGCACACTATCAATCGACCAAAGGGGGAATCTTGGGGCTGACCCGCGGGATGGCCCGTGATCTGGGGCCCTTTGGGGTCCGGGTGAATTGCCTGCATCTGGGCGCGGTTTTGACCGAAGGGGAGATGCGGCTCGACGGGGTGGGGGCCGACCAGCTCGCCGCGATTGAAGCCAAGCAGTGCATGTCTGGTCGGCAGACTCCCGAGACCGTTGAACCGAATTTCGCGTTCTTCGCGTCAGACGAGAGCGGCGACGTGACCGGGCAAAGCCTGACCATTGATCGGGGTTGGACCCACGACTAGCTGGCCTCGGTGCTGGTGCGGGCTTCTGATCAAAGTCGGATGAAGCCTAGAACAACGTCCAAGCGACATTAACTCCAGCGGTTACGATCGATACCATGGTCATCAGCTTGATGAGAATGTTCAGGCTGGGACCGGCGGTGTCCTTGAAGGGGTCGCCGACGGTATCGCCGATGACGACCGCCTTATGGGCGTCCGAGCCCTTGCCTCCATGGTGACCTTCCTCGATGTATTTTTTCGCGTTGTCCCAGGCTCCACCGGAGTTGGCCATAAAGACGGCGAGGACGAAACCGGCGCAAAGGCCGCCGCCGAGCAAGCCGAACGTGCCGGGCACGCCGTAGATTAAACCGACGGCGATGGGCACCAGCACGGCAATGACGGAAGGCAGGACCATTTCGCGTTGGGCGCCGGCCGTGGAGATCGCGACGCAGCGCGCGTAGTCGGGATCTTCGGTGCTGGCCATGATGCCAGGGTGCTCGCGGAATTGGCGGCGCACCTCTTCGACCATGCGGCTGGCGGTTCGACCCACCGCATTGATGGTCAGACCACAGAACAGGAATGCCATCATAGATCCGAGGAATAGGCCGAGAATGACCTTCGGGTTCATGAGGTTCACTTCGAAGTAATCCATGAACTGCGTGATGGTGGCGTAGGCGGTCACCACCGTTTCGCCCGAGCGTAAGACGAACGACTCTTGGTGGTTGTGCAGCATGGCGATCTTGAGCTGCTCGACATAGGAGGCGAGCAGAGCGAGGGCGGTGAGGGCGGCGGAACCGATGGCGAAGCCTTTCCCGGTCGCGGCTGTAGTATTGCCCAAAGAATCTAGGGCGTCGGTCCGACGACGGACCTCGGGTCCGAGCCCGGCCATCTCCGCGTTCCCCCCGGCGTTGTCGGCGATAGGACCATAAGCATCGGTCGCGAGGGTCAGGCCGAGGGTGGAGAGCATACCGACGGCGGCGATGCCGATGCCGTAGAGCCCCATCGGCATGGATGCAGGGCTGAAACTCCAAGAACCGGCGGCAAAGCCGTAAGCGCAAGTTGTGCCGACCACGATGGCGAGGACAGGGACAACGGTGCTGATCATGCCGACCCCAAGCCCGGAGATGATCACGGTAGCAGGGCCCGTCTTAGCGTGGGCGCTGATCCCCTGCGTTGGTTTGAATTCTTGCGAGGTGTAATACTCCGTTGCTTTACCGATGATAATACCGGTGAGGAGACCGACTACGATGGCACCCCAAATGCCGGTAAAGTTGGGCAGTCCGAGGAACCGCAGGATCAGGTAGGAAGCGACGAAGATGAGAGCGGAGCTGAAGTTCACCCCCGCGAGAGCGCGTTCAGCAGGTTCCGCTGCGACGCTCCTCGTTTCACGCGCACGGAGAAGATCCCCGCGATCGAAAGGAGGGTGCCGACGGCGGCGATCAGCATGGGGGCAATGACTGCTCGGTAGGCGACGGCGGAGTCGCCGGCGGCCCCAAAAGCGGCCGCCCCCAGGGCGGCCGTGGCGAGGATGGAGCCGACGTAGGATTCATAGAGATCGGCGCCCATCCCGGCGACATCACCCACGTTGTCCCCGACGTTGTCGGCGATCGTGGCGGGATTACGGATATCATCTTCGGGGATACCCGCTTCGACTTTGCCAACCAAGTCAGCCCCGACGTCGGCGGCTTTGGTGAAGATGCCGCCCCCCACGCGCGCGAACAGCGCTTGGAGCGAGGCACCCATGCCAAACGTCAACATGGTGGTCGTGATGACCAGCAGCTTGTGATTGGGATCGTCGTCTTGGACGAAGTGACTGAGCACGAGGAACCAGACCGAGAGATCGAGGAGAGCAAGGCCAACGACCACGAGGCCCATGACCGCGCCACTGCGGAAAGCGAGGCGGAGGCCGGCGTCGAGGGAGTCCGCTGCAGCGTGAGCCACGCGCGCGGACGCGTCGGTGGCGGTTTTCATGCCAAAAAATCCGGCGAGCGCGGAGAACAGACCGCCGGTCAGGAAAGCAAAAGGCACCCAAGGATTCTGGAGGCCCAAACCATAAGCGAGCCAGGCGAACACCACCGTAAGACCGGCGAAGAACAGGCCGACGATCTTGTATTGCTGCTTTAGATACGCCATCGCACCCGCGCGCACGTGACCGGCGATCGTTTGCATGAGCGCGGTGCCTTCGGGAGCCGCCTTCATCTGCCGGTAGAAGTAGACGGCGAAGAGCAGTGCGCAGATTGAAGCCGCCGGAACGAGCCAGAAGAGGAAGGAGTTCAAGGTGAAATCGGGCTAAGGGGTGGAGGAGATTCAGGCGCCGAAGGTGGAAAGCGCGGAGCGCCACCACGGGTAGTGCTCATTTTCGAGGGCTTTGCGGTCAGGGAACGGGAAAAACCGAAAATCGCCGCCGCGTTTTGCGACGTAGAATCCGCGGTGTAGGGTGCGAAATAGCACGTCCTGTTGGAGATAGCGGATCACGGTTTTGGCCGGTTTATCGGACTTGGTGCGAAGCTCGCGCAAACAGTCCCGCAAATGCTCAAGATTATGATAAGGCAGATCTTCGATATTCTCGGCCTCAGGATCGTCGGCCAAGCGCGCGAGCTGGAGCTCTGCGAAAACGAGCGCCGGGAGGGTAACCCGATGATTTTCTGCGGTGATGGAATGCGCAAAGGAGAGCGGATCCTCGGAACTCACGACCCGTGGCGTCACGGGTGCGAATTCTTGATAAAGGTGAAAGCGCGGTCCCGTTTCGGCCACATACTCCGCGGATCGAAGCTCAAGGACTCGACCGGCATCCGTCACGAGATAGAGGGCTTCAAACGCGTCAATGGGCGTAGATTCAAGCACGCGATAAATGGACAAATAGGCGGACTGTCGAGGGGCCAGACCTTTGCTTCGATCCAAGTCGGCATCCATCCCCGCATCGCGTAGTCGGTCCGTCGTGAAATCTTCGCTTAGACGGAAGAAAATAGCCTGTCCGCGAGCGCGTTGGCGGGAGCCCGTTGCGAGATAGGTGCCGAATTTTGAAGGATCAAGATGGGAGGCAATTAGGGCCTCGGGCATCAGAGATAGATAGAGGTAGGTTTTCATGGCCGATCCACGATGATCGACGAAGGCACCGTCCATCGCGGTGGTCACTATAGACAGCTTAGCCCGATTCAAGCTACGCAGCCCTTGTTAGGAGCTAGGCGTCGGTTGGGCGAAAAGGTGGCTCGCACCGCGACGGGGCGCTACCACCCTGACTTAGATCAATACGAGATGGTCGCGATGAACGACTTCTAAGCGTCGCCGGTAAGGGAAGACCTTTTTGATGTCGATCGTATTCAGTCCGATGATACGATGCACGTCCACGGAGCTGAAACAAGCCTTGCCGCGGGCGACGACGGTGCCATCGGGCGCGCAGATATCGATGATTTCACCCGCCGCGAAAAGCCCGCGACAACCGGTCACGCCGACCGCGAGCAGGGAGCCGCCTTGTTCGCGCAGAGCAGGCACGGCGTGGGCGTTGATATCGACTTGCCCCTCGGGCCGTTGGAAGTAGGCGATCCAGTGTTTGCGCGCATCGAGGGTGATGCCGCTGGGGGCGAAAAACGTGCCGGGATTGTGCCCCGAGAAGATTCGCGGGATGACGTCATTGGCCCGGCCATTGGCGATGAATACGCCGCAGCCGGCTTTGGTGGCGAGACGCGCGGCCGAAATCTTCGAGATCATCCCACCCACGGCGGTCGCGGAGGTGGTGCCCCCGGCCATGGCTTCGATCGCAGGCGTAATCCGTTTGACGACGGGCACAATTTTGCCGGTTCCCTTCATGTCGATCAGACCGGGAGCGGTGGAGAGAATCAGCAGGTAGTCGGCGTGCAGCAGGCTCGCGAGCATGGCCGAGAGGGTATCGTTATCGCCGAATTGGATTTCGGCCGCGCTGACGGTATCGTTCTCGTTGACGACGGGAATGGTATCATAACCGAGCATAGCCTCGAAGCTGGCCTTGACGGCCAGGTGGCGAGATCGAGTGCGCACGTCTTCATGGGTGAGTAGCACCTGCGCGACTCTGCTATTATGAGGCTCGAAACCGCTCTGCCAGGTTTGCATGAGCAGGCTTTGGCCCACGGCGGCACAGGCCTGTTTCTGAGAAAGTAAACGAGGCCGGCGCTTGAGGCCGAGCAGACCCATGCCGAGTCCAACGGCACCGGAGGAAACGACAATCACTTGAGTTCCGGCGGCGCGGAGATCGGTGATTTGCGCGCAGACGGCGTTGATGCGCTCGATGTCGAGGAGTCCGATCCCGGATGTCAGCACCCCGGTGCCGAGTTTGATCACCACGCGTTTGGGCGGGCTGCCCACGATGCTGGCAGGCACAGGTTTCACCGCAATCGGGAGTGAGCGGCGGTCAGTTGACCTCGAGGAGGTCCTTTTCTTTGGAGGCAAGATGATCGATGATCGAGGTGATGGCCTTATCGGTCAACTGCTGGATTTCTTTTTCCAAACGCTTTGACTCATCTTCCGGGAGTTTGGCCTTTTTGAGGGTATCGAGTCCATCGTGGCGGGCCTTGCGCACCCCGACTTTGCCGTCTTCGGCATAACGTTGGGCGACTTTGACGAACTCGGCGCGGCGCTCGCGACTCATCTCGGGGAGCGGCACCCGGACTAAGGTGCCATCGACCGCGGGGTTGAGTCCGATATTGGCGATTTGGATGCCTTTGGACACGGCTTGGAGGAGCCCTTTATCCCAAGGTTGAATCACGATCATGCGCGAATCCGGCGTGCTGATGGCGGCGCAGTCTTTGATCCGCATGTTCGAGCCGTAGGCATCGACCGTGATATTCTCGACCATGGTCGGGGTGGCTTTGCCGGTATGAATATTATCGAACTCATGCATCGTGTGCTCGACGGCCTTATTCATTTTTTTCTCCGTGGTGGAAACGATTTCGTGGGACATAGCGATGGGTGGGCTGATGGTGGCGGAATAAAATTAACGGTGCACGAGGGTGCCGATTTTTTTGCCCTCGACGGCAGAACGGATGGCATTCGGGTCGCTCAGGTCAAAGACGAGAATCGGCAGGTTGTTGTCGAGGCAGAGGGAAAACGCGGTGGCGTCCATGACATTGAGCCGCTGCCGCAGGGCATCGATGAAAGTGATGGTGTCGTAGCGCACGGCGTCGGGGTGCTTTTTCGGATCCTTGTTGTAGATGCCATCCACTTTGGTGGCTTTAAAAATAATCTCAGCACCGATTTCATTGGCCCGGAGCGCGGCGGTGGTGTCGGTGGAGAAGTAGGGATTGCCGGTGCCGGCGACGAAGATGACCACGCGCTTTTTTTCCAAATGACGCACCGCGCGTCGAAGAATGAACGGCTCAGCCACTTGATCCATGGGGATGGCGGTTTGAACCCGGGTATTGACGCCCATTTTTTCGAGGCAATCCATGATCGCAAGGCCATTGATGACCGTGGCCAGCATGCCCATGTAGTCGCCGGTCGTGCGATCGACGCCCCGGCTGGCGCCTTGGAGCCCGCGAAAGATGTTGCCGCCGCCAATCACGACGCTGACTTCGACCCCCATGTCGTGGATGTCTTTTACCTGCTCGCAGATGCGGCTGAGGACGGCAGGATCGATGGGATCGCTGCCGGAACCCCGCAAGACCTCGCCGCTCAGTTTGAGGACGATGCGTTTATATCGAGGGGCGGAGTCAGCTGAGGCGGATTCACTCATTAACTGCGAGTGAACGCGGGCGATTTTGTTGCGTCAATCCGGGAGAGAACCCAAGGGGCTTACTTTGACGGTGCGTCGGCCAAGACGCGGCGTAGCACTCGGGCCCTATCGGCGATCTCGTAGGGCTTGGGCACGCTGGCCACAAAACCGTGCGCTTCGTAGTTGGTGCAGATCGGGTCATGGGCGTAGCCGCTGGAGACGATGGCTTTCAACTTGGGATCGATCCGCTGCGGCTGGGCTAACGTTTCGAGGCCGCTCATCCCCTCGGGAAGATAGAGGTCGAGGATCGCCGCATCGATGGTTTGGCCGGAATCGTGGGCGTCGGCGAGTGCGGCGACGGCCGCTTCGCCCGAAGTGACGGGAATGGTGTCGTAGCCGAGGTGCCTCAGCACCAAAGCGCCGACGGAGAGGATGTCGGCCTCGTCATCGACGAACAGCAGTCGATGGCGTGAGTCGGGCGCGAGCGGAGGGGGCACGGGGATGGAGTCGAGCTTTGGCGGTAGCGAAACTTAGCGATCCTCCTTGGCTGCCCGACATGGGTTCGAACCATGACTAGGTGAGTCAAAGTCACCGGTGCTACCATTACACCATCGGGCAAGTAAGGAGGAGGGCAGCGTGAAAGGATTGGTTCTCTCGTCAAGCGCGAGATCGTTTGTTTTTTAAACGACTCGACGACGGCGACGGCCGAAAAGCCCCAAAGCGATCGCGGCGAATCCACTGAGCGCCCACGTGGAGGGTTCGGGCACCACCGAGAATGAAACCCCGTTGATGGCGGCGAGATCGATGCCACCGTCGTTATCGTTGGTATTGGTGGGGTAGAAGCTGCTGTTGGTCCAATCGATCAGGTTGTTCGTGTTCCCGCCCCAAGCGACGTCAAAGCCGAACAAGGAGTAACCGAAAATTTGGGTCCCGGCCGTTACATTGAAGTCATCAATCCCAAAAATCACGCCACCGATACCTTGGCCGCTGCTGCCTAGGTTAGCGTTGCTGTCGGAGCTATCGTTCCCCGTGTTGTAACGAAAGATGTCGTAGGAAAAATCCCCGTTGGGATTGACCGTGCCCCACAGGTTGCCCTGGCCGGAAACATCACTGTAAGCGGTGACTTGGCTAGTGGCATCGTTCCAGCCGGTGATCAGCGCGATCTGGAATCGGTCGTGGACGGTCGCGCCACCGCGATCCATGACGGCGAAGGCCTGATCAATGGTTGCAGTCAGACCGCCTGAAAACACGAAATCCATCCGTTCGATGTTGCCCTGAGGCGCGGAGCTACCGTTGACGAACGTATTGTCGGAGCCGGCTTGGAAGGTGTTACCGAGCATGAGCCCATCGATGGTCGCGCCATGCTCGGCGTTCAACGAGCTGCCATCGTTGCTATACCAGACGGATGACTGGTTGGCGTTCACGTTGTTACGCCGCACGAACGACTGATCTGCCGTGCCGCTCACCGCGTAAAGCTCGCCCCCTGCGACAAACGAGTTCAGCTGCGTGACCTGATTAGTAAAGGTGAAATCGCTCTCGTCTTGCGTCGAGATCCCGTCCCCCAATCCGGTGAAAGTGGAGTTGTTAAATTCCGTGATCAACGTCTGCGCCGTCAGCGTGCTGGCAAGCACGCTGACAAGGGCGAAGTAAACTGCCGATGATCGGTTCATGGTAAATGAGGAGCGGTGTAGGGTGTATTACCTATGATTTCAGGAATCTGATCAACCCGTAACGAATGTCAACTAACGGATATTGCGTATCCCCGGTTCGTATTTTTCTGTTCGTCCGATGATAGGTTTCAGGTTCATACCCGAGACGGTGACGGAATGGTGGTCTCTTCGCTCCGAGATGTCACGGGACGTATGGCGGATGATTTTTATCCTCGGCGGCATCGCTGGCCTTCTGGGTGGAGGATGGTATGTGGCCAAACCGATATGGGATTCATGGCGTCAAGGCACGGCCTTGGAACAGGTGGAGGAGTTCGCCGCCCAAAATGACTACCGCAATGCCCTGCTAGCCCTGCGACGCGCCACGCAGTCGGACCCATCGGATCCGCGGGTGTGGCGTAAGGCCGCAGAATTTCTCGCTCGAATCGGTTCACCCGAAGTCGTGGTGGCGCGGCGGAATCTTACCCGACTGGAGCCGGCCGATATGGGGGTTAAAGTGGCTTTGGTCACCGAGGCGCTGCGGTTCAATGATCTGGAGTCGGCGGCGGAAGGGTTGGCTTTGCTGGACGAAGGGGCCCGGCAGGATGCGGCGTTTCACCGGCTGGCGGCCGCGGTCGCCCTAGCGCTCGGAGAATGGGACAAAGTCGAAGAGCATCTGCGGGCGTTGATCGAGGCTTCGCCCGAGGATTATGCGGCCCGGTTTAATTTGGCGGCGATGCAGGTATGGTCGGACGACGAGGATGTGATGGCTGCGGCGGGAGTGGAATTGGCGCGGCTGTGCACCCGGCCCGAAGTGAGAGTCCGGGCGGCCTTGGAGCGGCTTAAACTCGCCGCGATGAGCCGTAGTCCGACGTTGGTGGACCAAGAAGTGGCGTATCTCGTGCGCACGTTTGATCCTAGTTTGGCGGGTCTGCGGTTGTTGCAGAATGACTCGTCCGAACCGCCGGGATGGAGCACGCTGCTCCACCAGCTCAAGACGATGTCAGCCGATAGCAGCGAAGATGCGGCCTTGGTCGCCCGTTGGTTGTCAGATATCGGACTCGAGATCGAAGCGCTGAACTGGATTGAGGGATTGGATGAGGCAGTGCGATCCGCGCCGAGACTTACGGGGACGTTGCTGGACCTAGCCGCGCAGACCAACGATCTCGTCTTACTACGAGAGGTATTGGAATCCGGCCGCATGGGGCGAATCCCCTTCAATACGATTGCGTTGGTCGTAGCAGCGAGAGTTCAGGCCATGGAAATTGGGACCGCGCGAGCTCAACCCACGTGGCGGGATGCGATCAATTCCTCCGCCACTTCGTTGAGCGGTTTGCGGGTATTGGCCCGCCTCGGGGGGATCTGGCGCGAGCACGCGGAAGTGAATCTAGCGCTGGAGAAAATTGTGGAGCTTTATCCCCGGGAAGTCTGGGCCTGCGAGGCCCTGCGGGTCAATTATGCGGCGACCGGCGAGATGGACCTGATGTGGCGACTCTACCAGCTGTGGGCGCCGCGGGTGCCGCAAAATCTGAAAGTGCAGACGACCTGGATCATGCTAGCCGCAGTGCTGAATCGGATGGGACCGGACCAACTCGCGAAGGCCGAT
>Ga0075109_1000803_pt1 | contig 20782 bp, 13 predicted proteins | sample AntAceMetag02UKD_FD_69798 | JGI IMG/M metagenome (GOLD analysis project Ga0075109, IMG submission 69798) | Saline lake microbial communities from Ace Lake, Antarctica - Antarctic Ace Lake Metagenome 02UKD | ecosystem: Environmental > Aquatic > Non-marine Saline and Alkaline > Saline | place...
AGGTGCCTTCGGAACCGATGAAGACATCTTTCATTGAATAGCCCGCGACGTCTTTGACGCAGGCGTTGCCGAATTCGGCAAGGCGGCCATCGGCCATCACTATGGTGATTGCCATGACATAGTCGCGGGTCACGCCGTATTTCAGTCCGCGTAATCCGCCGGAGTTCTCGGCGACGTTTCCACCGATGGTGCTGATTTTCAATGACCCTGGATCAGGCGGATAAAACAAGTTATGTTGTTCGGCGGCTTGGGCGATGGTCGCGGTGATTACGCCCGCCTCGGTGCGCAGGCAATGGTTGGCGGCATCTACCTGGATAATCCGATTGAGACGATTGAGACAGAGGACGATGCCACCGGGCGATGGCACCGATCCGCCGCTGAGACCGGTGCCGGAGCCCCGGGCATGGATCGGGAGATTGTGCGCGGCACAGAGTTTCACACAGGCGGCGACCTCCGCCGTGGAATCGGGAAACACGACAGCTAGCGGGCGCTGTTTTAGCGCGGCCGTTCCGTCGATGGAGTAGGGGATGATGTCCTCGGGCTCACTGAGCACTTGTTCGGCTCCGACGATCCCGGCGAAGTCAGCCAAGAGATCTGACTTGTTCAGATCGGATGGAGCTGGGGGTGTGGTCATGATTCGCCGAGGTTTGAGATCAACCTGAAATCATCGCCTCGGCTTCTTCGACGGAGGCGTTGTCGTGTACCACGGCCATGAGTGCGCGGGTGATGCCGGCGGGAGAGGCGTGTTGAATCACGTTGCGGCCGTAGACGATGCCGGAGGCGCCTTGAGCCAACACCTCACGCGTGCGTTCGAGAATCACGCGATCACTCACACGGCCACCTCCGCGCACGAGCACGGGGATGCCACTGGCGATTTCAATTACGTTGTGATAGTCGGTGACGTCGTTGGTCGGGTCGGCCTTGATGACGTCGGCTCCAAGTTCGACCGCTTGGCGAACCAGATGCGTGATGCGCACAAGGTCTCCGTCCACCATGTAACCACCGGCTTCTTCGTTCGGAGCGAATACCAAGGGCTCGACCATCATGGGCATCGCATAGTGATCGGCAGCGAGTTTGAGTTTGGCGATATTTTGGATGCATTGATGGTGCACCTCGGGTGCGCCTGGGATTTGAAACAAGTTCACACAAACGCAGGCGGCATCGAGACGCACGGCTTGAAGAATCGCATCCTCGATCACTTCGCTGAAGCTAGTATCGGGTAGCGAGTTACCGTAAACATTAGCGACATCGGTGCGCAGCACCAAGCTGGGGCGACGGTGATCCATCGTTTGACGGAGGTGCCGGGCCTGACCGACCGTGAGCTGAATGGCATCGGGCCCAGCTTCGACCAAAGTCTGGACGGTCTTGGCCATATTTTCGATGCCGGTCAGGAACCCTGGCTCGTTAAAAAAACCATGATCGACGGCGACGTCGAAGCAGCGGTTGGAGCGGAAGTTAAAGAGACGCTGGAGGCGGTGTTGTTTCATGATGAGGGTGAATCGAAATCAGGAAGGTATTTAAGTATTTCTGACTGCGGTTAACGATCCTATCAGGACCTGCGCCAATTGGCTCCGATCTAGATCTCAGTGCATGGCACTTTCGTATCATCACCCGATTCGCTTCCGGGGCAGTCCCGCAGCTGATATACGGAGTGGTGAGGGCCTAATTATTAGGCATTTTTCGAGGCTTCTTGGGCGCGGTGTGCTCGGCGGTAGGCACTCGGGTTTTTACCGAATTCGCGCAAAAAGAGTCGGTTGAAAAACGACAACTGATTGAAGCCGTGATCCAACGCGATATTGCTGACGGGTTCGTTGGTGTCACGCAGCGCATGGCAAACGGCCTGCAGTCGCACTTGATTGCGAAAGGTGGAGAAGGGCTTGCCGGCGTGGAGAAGAAATTGTCGGGCAAAAGTCGCACGACTCATTCCGGTCAATTGGAGGAGGTCATTCAGGCTGATCTCATCCCGATGATGGGCTAGAATGTAACTCACGGCCCGTTGAATGATCTCTTGAGTTTCCGGGGTGCTGGAGATGGAAAAAGCTTGTTCGGAAAGAAAGCGGGATTCCTTTCGTGAGCTGTTAGCGAGTTTCCCCAAAATCTCGAGGAACAGGCCGAGACGGACAAGTCCCCTTGCTTGAATCAATCGAGACATTAAATCGACAATTTGTTCAGATGTTCGGCCAAACACATGAAGGCCACGGCGAGACAGCTCGGTGAGCTGACGGAGTTGGTGCGCTATTTCGATGATATTCCAAATCGAGTGCTCTTCCGGAAAGTCCCATTGAATCGCGAGTCCTGAGGAAACCCCACGCATTTGCCAGTAGTGAGGCACGTTGGGTCCGATAAGCACGAGGTCTCCCGGATGAAAGAGGTCGATATCATCGGCGACCAAACGGGTCCCGTCGCCGGACTGAATCATCGTGAGTTCGAGTGCCGGGTGGTAGTGCCAGTGGTCACCTTGACCGGTGAAAGTGACGGATTGCCCGCCGCCAAGCAGCGCCTCAACGGCGTGTACGCTCCGGCTCCAACGGAGCAGTCGGAAGGTCTCGCCTTCGTTGAGTCGGATGAGTTCGCGATGAGGCTGCATGACGAGGGGAAGGCGAGTATGAATTGAATCAATTTGGTGAAATTCACGCTGATCTAAAATCCCCGATCTGAAAATAGGACCGCGGGATCGAGCAGCATAAGTGGGAGAGGTATCCAGCCTGCCGGAGTCGGCGGACAACGCAAATGAAAGCCGTGAGATGAAAGTGCCATTCTTTGAGTTTGAACACGTAGATCGTGAAGCGGTTCCGATGGTAGTCTCTGCGTCATTCCTACGGCAGCTGTGATCTGACCGTCACCCTCTCTTTTCCCTCATTAAATTATCATGACTACTGAAACCTCATATCGTTTTTCCTTTGGCCCTTGGAACATCAGTGAAGGTGCCGATCCCTTCGGACCCATGATTCGTCCGGTCTTTCCGCACGAAGAAAAATTTGCGCTTTATAAACCCAATGGATTCGACGGCGTGCAATTTCACGACGATGACGTTGTGCCAGATATCGAAAATCTGACGCCTGCGCAAATTGCCCAAAAATCAACGGAAGTGGCGACGATGCTGCAGAACCAGGGTCTGACGGCGGAATTCGTCGCACCGCGGATGTGGTTCATGCCGGAGACCGTGGATGGGTGCTATACTTCCAACAGTGCGAGCGATCGGCAGATTGCCCTCGATCGGACCAAGCGCTCGGTGGATATCGCGCGGGCGGTGGGAGCCAAAGCGATCGTGTTCTGGTATGCTCGCGAAGGCACCTACATTAGGGAGGCGAAAGATGCGAAGCTGGCTTACGACCGAATTCTGGGCGTCATCGATCAAACGTTGGCCTACGATCCAGAGATTGAGATTTGGATCGAACCCAAGCCTAATGAGCCGACCGATGTGGCTTACGTGCCGACCACGGGGCACGCGGTGGCGTTGGCCTACGCCTCGCAAGACGCCAATCGCGTGAAGGTCGTGATTGAAAGTGCCCACGCGATGCTCGCCGGTTTGGATGCGAGTGACGAGATGGCTTTCGCCCTAGCTCATGGCAAACTGGGCAGCGTTCATTTGAATGACCAAAACGGTCTCAAATACGATCAGGATAAGAACTTTGGCAGTGCGAATCTGCGTTCAGCTTTCAATCAAGTCATGGTGCTCGACGACAACGGCTACGGCCAAAATGGCGAGTTCGTGGGCTTGGATGTGAAGGCGATGCGCACGCAACCTGGTGTTCCGGTTTTGGACCACCTGAAGAATACACGAGAGACGTTCATGCTCTTGCTGGATAAGGTGCGCAGCTACGATCGCGCCAAGGTTCAGGCTTTCCGCGATAGCCGTGACCACGAAGGTCTCGAGCGCTACACGCTGCGTCATCTGATGGGTGTCGACTAATCTGTTTTACAACGGTTGCCGGGAGAGTGGGGCCCGGTGACCCGCAATTTTTCAATAACCTCTCCGTTTTATGTCCAGACCAGTCACCTTGTTCACCGGCCAATGGGCCGACCTGTCCCTCGAAAAACTTGCCCCGCTTGCCAAGGCAATGGGCTACCAAGGACTAGAGCTAGCTTGTTGGGGCGATCACTTTGACGTCGATGCGGTCAACTCGAAATACATCAAGGAGAAGTGGGAGCTACTCGCAGATCATGGACTAGATTGTTTTGCCATCTCTAACCACCTCGTCGGACAAGCCGTATGCGACAACATCGACGAACGCCATCAGGCCATTCTTTCCCCGACTGTTTGGGGCGACGGTGATCCCGAAGGTGTGCGCAAGCGGGCTGCTAAGCAATTGATCAAGACGGCCAAAGCCGGTCGCAAATTCTTCGACGCGAAGCCCGGGGGAAAGAAGGGCGCTTCCTTCACCGTCAACGGCTTTACCGGATCTTCCATTTGGCATTCCCTTTACGCTTTCCCTCCCACCACGATGGCATACTGGCAGGCGGGTTTCGATGATTTTGCCAAGCGCTTCGGACCGATCATGGACGCCTTTGACCGGGTGAATGCCAACTTCGGTCTTGAAGTGCACCCCACCGAAATCGCGTTCGATATCGCATCGGCGCAACAGGCGCTTAACGCGATCAAGCATCATAAGCGATTTGGTTTTAACTATGACCCGTCGCACCTGGGTTACCAAGGAGTCGACTACGTGAAGTTTATCCGCGAACTCGGTAGCCGTATCTTCCACGTCCACATGAAGGACGTCTGGTGGGATCACGGTAGTGGTGACGTCGGCGTGTTTGGCGGCCACACCAGCTTCGGCGATGCCCGCCGCTTCTGGGATTTCCGTTCAGTGGGGCGAGGGGACATCAACTTTGAAGAGATTATCGTCGCCCTCAACGACGTCGGTTACATCGGCACACTTTCCGTTGAATGGGAAGATATTCGGATGGACCGCGTGCAAGGTGCAATTGAGTCCGCTGCCTTCTGCCACCAGATCGATTTCGGCAAAAGCGCCGTCGCATTTGATTCAGCGTTTGATAAGGAAAATCAGTAGCGCTCCCGCAAAGCCGTAGATGACGGAAACCTGTGAATTCCGCCTTTCCCAATCTTCACTATTAACTGCTCGATCCATTCAGTTTAGGAATCATGACTATTACCACTATTACCACGAAGATCAAAGCTTACCTGTTCGGATTGATGATAGGATTGGGCGGAATGGTTTCGTCGGGTAACGCGTTGCCCGACACGAATGATTCGCGACCAAACGTTCTCTTCATTTACACCGATGATCAAAGTCACCGCACTTTGGGTTCCTATTTGGAGGAAGGGGCTCGTCCTTGGGTGAAAACTCCAAACTTAGATCGATTAGCTGCGGAAGGGGTTCGTTTTTCGATGGCGTATGGGGCCTCGTGGTGTGCCCCTAGTCGCGCGGTGGTGTTGACGGGGCAGCAGCCTCACGCGATCGAGGGGGTCGATCTGAATCGTGATCCGAACTCAGCCCGACCGTGGGCAACGCTGACCGACGGATACGATCCCGAAGTCGCGCAAATGTGGCCTCGAGAGTTGCGAAAGACTGGCTACGAGACTGCCATGATTGGGAAGTGGCACTTGGGCCAAAATTCGGGCCATGGTGATTTATGGGATCACTCAGTCGTGTGGGATCAGAACACACCGCAGGGAGATTGGTATAACGATCAATCGCTGAGTATCGATGGAGCGTCGGCAGAAGTGATTCCGGGCTACTCCACGTTTGTGTATACAGAGTTTGCGGAGGAATATATCCGGCGAGACCATGATCGTCCGTGGTTAATGTGGCTGTGCTACAATGCACCGCACTTACCCAACACGGTGCACCCGGATACCCGCGATGCCTACACGGATGTGGAAGTGCCGATTCCGCATGATTGGTATGGGCCGCGGGCGGGCAAACCTACTTACATGCGCACGCTCACTATGTTTGAACCGGATATCGAGGGACGACCTCGCTACGGTTTCCCGTGGCACGATTGGCGGTTGGAGGATATGATTTTGGGCTACAATCGACTGGTGCTTTCACTCGACGATGCGATCGGGCAGTTGCTCAATACGCTGGAGGAGACTGGTCAGCTGGATAACACGGTCATCGTATTCACCTCGGATCAAGGTTTTGCGTGGGGTGAGCGAGGCTATGCCTGGAAAGTGGGGCCTTACGATGCGTGCCTGCGGATGCCCTTGATTGTGCGTTATCCTCCGGAAGCCCAGCCGGGTGGAGTGGTGCGCAGTCCAGTCAGTATCGCCGACGTGGTCCCAACGATCCTGAGCTACGCGGATCTGACCGTTGATTGGCCGCTGCACGGTCGTAATCTGCGGCCGGCATTGCGTGATCCAAGTGAAGGCGTGCCCGGACGAGTTTTGGTGGAGCATTTTCTCTCTAACTTTGGTTCCCAAATCAAAGCAGCGGTGACCGATGATGAAAATTTCACGCGCACGATTCCGTGGTGGTTGATGGTGGTAGAGGGGAAGCACAAATACATCCGTTCACTGGTGCCGAACGAAATCGAGGAACTCTATGATTTGCACGCTGACCCAGACGAACAGACTAACCTAGCACTGCTGCCACAGCACCAAGTAAAATTGAAACAAATGCGCGCAGCGCTAGTGGATGAACTGGAAAAAACCGGTGCCCAATTTATTGATACAATTCCCGCCCCGCGCGAGGTGGTGCTGACCGAAAAATAGTAAAGTAATGAATACAAAACGATTTTTCGATGGGACGGTATTGAACTGCGATTTACGACGATTGAGGTGGGGAGTGGTGCTGCTTTTTTCGGCGCTGGTCGGGGAGAGTGTTTGGGCGCAGGGGATCGTGCCAGACGGCCGTCCGCGGGTGCGTCCGCCCTCGGCGTTGAGCGGCTGGGCGGATTGGGAAGAGGGAAATAAGCTCCTGGAACGGATCGATATACCGGAGGCCCCCGTGCTATCACCGGAGCAGGCGTTGCAGTCGTTCTCTCTCGCTCCCGGTTATCGGATCGAACTGGTCGCCCATGAACCTGCGGTGCAGAAACCGATCTTTTTTGAATTCGATCCGGAAGGCCGAATCTGGGTGGTGGAGTATCAAGGTTACATGCGAGACCTCAAAGGCACGGATGAAGGCGCGGCGATTTGCCGGGTTGTGGTTTTGGAGGACAAGGACCACGATGGCTTTGCCGAAACTAGCACGGTGTTTCAAGATGGATTGGTCATGCCTCGATCGCTTTCATTTGTGGAAGGTGGGGTGTTGATTCAGGAACCACCAAACGTGTGGTTTTGCGAGGATTTGGACGGCGACTTGAAAGCCGATCGGAAGACGAAGGTGGGTGAAATGGGCTTTCCGGGTAATCCACAGCACACGGCGAATGGGCTGCGTTACGGGATCGACAATTGGTTACACACCGCCGATTCGCCTTATAGCTATCGCTGGCACGAGGGGAAACTAGAACAAGTCGATACCGTGAAGCGGGGGCAGTTTGGCGTCACTTTCGACGAGAAGGGCCGCTTCTTCACCTGTTACCAGGATCAACCCCTTTACGGGGATTATTTCCCCGCAGAATACGTGCTGCGCAACCCGAACTTTTTGACCCTCTATAACAATGCCGCGAAGAATAAGAGTCGTTTTGGGGTGAATGTGGATATGGCCCCGGGTGATTCTAATTTAGTGTATCCGAATCGCGTGACGCCCGCAATTACACTGGGGGCATTGGAACTGAGAGATGACGGTCGACTGGAAACCTACACGATTGTCGCCGGGACCGCTTACTACGATGGCGATCAATTTCCGGAAGACGCGCGCGGTAACTTTTTTGTGCCGGAGTCTGGCGGACATTTGATCGGGCGATTGGTGCTCGAATCGGGGATCAAACCTGAGGTTTCGCGATTCTACCCGGCCGAACAGGAATTTCTGAATTCGACGGATGAGCGGTTTCGTCCAGTCAACGCTCGGACGGGCCCCGATGGGGCGCTTTACATCGCGGATATGTATCACGGCATCATTGAGCACGTGATTTTCATGGTGCCATGGCTTGAGAAACAGATTAAGGAACGCGAACTCGATCATGGAAACGACTATGGCCGACTCTGGCGCATCGTGGCCGAGGATCGGCCGCTCAATCGCGTCCCCCCGAATTTGAAGGCGATGAGCTCAGTCGAACTGATTGAACTCTTAGGGCATTCCAACGGTTGGCACCGGTTGACGGCCCAGCGGTTGTTGGTCGAACGAGCGGACGCGGCGAAGCCACTCCGCGACTACGTGAAGCGAGCGAAAGGGTTGGGGAAGATGCATGCCTTATGGACATTGGACGGGATCGATGCGCTGGATCGTGACATTCTCCGATCGGCGCTTAGCGACCAGGATCCCGTGGTGCGCGAAACCGCAGTGAGACTGAGTGAGGGTATGCCTAGTTTATTGAAAGATCTGGCAACGCTGATCGCAGATCCTAGTCCGGCGGTTCGTTTGCAACTCATGTTGTCGCTCGGAGCCTACGAAACATCCGAAGCGCGAGGATTGATGAATCAGTTGTTGCGGGCAGACTCCGAGCCACTGTTGCGTCCGGCGGCGTTGACCGGGTTGAAAGGGCAGGAACTCGAAGCGATGGAAGATTGGAAAGACGCCGATCAAGGGTTCGCCTCGCTGCTGGCGCTTTGCGTCCTTTATGAAGGAGACGCGCAGCGGGTGAATACTTTGCTGGATTTACTGCAAGGCACCGCGTCCCAACGCCAGATTGTGCTCAACGCGCTCACGTGGGTGAAGTGGGCACACCCCCTCGAGTTGCCGGCGCGACCAGACGGTCTTTTGAGTCTGAGTCGTAACGCAAAAGTGGGCGAGACTCCGCGGACGCAGGCACTACAGGCGCTGCAAAAGTTGGAATGGCCGGGATCCGCTCGCCGGTTCCTCGATGATGAAAACCTCGCGAACAAAACCGAGGCTCAGCAAAAGTTGATCAGTCACGGTGAAGCAAAATTCGCCCAAGTTTGTGCGGCCTGCCATCAAGCGCATGGTCGGGGCTTGGAAGGGGTTGCACCGCCCTTGGCGGAGTCAGAGTGGGTGGTTGGATCCGAAGCCGTGCTCACCCGTATTGCCCTGAATGGCCTATATGGCCCGATCACGGTGAATGGCAGCGAATGGAATTTGGCGATGCCAGGATTCGTGAATGGAGGATTCTCGGATGAAGACTTTGCGGGCATTCTCAGTTACGTTCGCCAAGCGTGGGGAAATAATGCCGCACCGGTCGAGCCCGCCACGGTGGCGGCGATTCGCGCGGAGGTTGCCGAACGGACGATGCCATGGCGATCCCAAGAGCTTTTGGAAAACCATGCGCAAGGTCCCGACGGTGAGTTGCTGGAACCTCTTTCGTCGGGGGAAATCATGCTGCCCGCCAGTGCGTCCACTGTTTTCGGTCGGCGCCTCGGTTACCAAGAAGCGTTGGATGTGCTCGCGCCATGGCGATATGTCGAGGATGTCGCGGAGTGGCGAGTTAAGGTTCCGGCTGCGGGTGAATATCAGGTGTATATCACCCTCGCGGCGGATGTCGTTTCGGCTGGAAATCAATTCTCCGTCACCTCGAGCACCGATGTGTTGATTGGGGTCGTGCAGGACACTGGTAGCTACTCGGATTTTGCCGAGCAAGCAGTTGGCGTGATAAAGATCGCGGCTGGCGAGAGCCGACTGGTGATGCAGCCGCATGGCGAACTTCTCCGTGAGTTGGCCGATGTGCGCAGGTTGCGGTTGGTGCCGGTTCGGAAGTGACGAAGCATTGATACGAAAGTGTTCAAACCAGAGACGGGAAGCGTAGTAAAATTCATGCTTCTGAGATAGGTTAGAGAGGCGGTTGTTCAGGATTGTCGATTCCGTCGATCCTTTGGGCATCCGCCCTTAGTTCCCCTCTCGTTCGACGCATTGGTTTGGTTTACTCCCTCCCTCCTTTTCGAGCGGGTTGGGACTCCCCTTAACTTATCGAAATATGTCTATTCTTCGCAAACTGCGTTTCGGCATGATTGGTGGCGGCCAAGGTGCCTTTATTGGCGGGGTTCACCGGATCGCCGCAATCATGGACGGTCAGGCTGAGCTGGTGGCCGGCGCGTTTTCTTCCAATGCTGAACGCTCTCAGGCTTCCGGCCAAGACCTCTTCGTCGATCCGACACGAGTCTATGGCTCTTACCAAGAAATGGCCAAATCAGAGGCAGCCAAGCCGGCCCGGGAACGGCTTGATTTTGTCATCATTGTGACGCCCAACCACCAACACTTTCCGGTGGCGAAGTGTTTCATCCGGGCCGGCTTTAATGTCGTTTGCGACAAACCGATGACACTGGATCTCAAGCAGGCTCGGGCACTCGTAAAAATCGTGACGCAACACGAAAAAGTTTTTGCCCTGACGCACAACTACACGGGAAATGTGATGGTGAAGCAGGCGCGTCAGCTGATCCGAAAAGGTCACTTGGGCGAGTTGCGTAAGGTGATTGTCGAGTATCCGCAGGGTTGGTTGGCCTCCGCGCTCGAAGCTGATGGTCAGAAACAAGCGGACTGGCGAACCGACCCTAAACGCTCCGGGATTTCGGGCTGCATGGCCGATGTCGGCTCGCATGCCGAGAATCTCGCGCATTATGTGACGGGTTTGGAAATCGAAGAACTCTGCGCGGATCTCACCGCATTTGTGAACGGACGTAAACTCGATGACGACGGCAATGTTTTGCTGCGTTTCAAAGGCGGGGCCAAAGGAATCTTACATGCCTCGCAGATGAGTGTGGGCGATGAGAATAATCTTAATATTCGCGTTTACGGGACAAAGGCCTCGTTGGAGTGGTGCCAAGAACATCCGAACGAATTGACCGTAAAATATCCGGATCAGCCGCGTCGCATCTGGCGACGAGGAAACGAATATGTGACCGTGCCGGGGCAGTTTACTCGCGTGCCGTTCGGCCACCCCGAGGGCTATCTTGAAGCATTTGCGAATATCTACCAAGAAATCTTTAGGGCGGTGCGGGCGGAAGTGGCGGGGCGCAAGATTCCGAGTGGTATTGATTTCCCGACGATCGAAGACGGGCTGAAAGGAATGGTGTTTATTGACACCGTCGTCCGCTCCGCTGCTAAAGGTGCCCGTTGGGTAAAGGTCCCCTCAAATTGATGAAAAACACTGAAACAAACAACGGACGCCGTAGCCTAATAAGACTGATCTGTGCGATGATCTTGGGACTGGTTGCTGCAGCCCCGACTCATGCGCAGTTGCCGCAACTGGGCATCCAGACCTGGACATGCCGCAACCTGTCTTTTGATGAAATGGTGGCGTTTGCCGACGAGCATGATTTGACGCGGATTCAACTTTACCGCGCCCATATTGATCCGGCTGATCCGGCGAATATCAACGTAGCCAAGCTCGGCGTCATGCGGGCGCATGGTCTGGAGCCCTATGCGATGTATGCCGGCATGGGGCGCGACGACGAGGAAGACCGGCAGATGTTCGCGCTGGCGCGACAGTTCGGGATGAAGTTCCTCGTGGTCGAGCCGAAGGATCAATCCAAGTGGCCTCAACTACTGGCGGCGGCCAAGGAACACGGAATGGGGTTGGCGGTGCACAATCATGATTTGGACTCGCCCTACGGTGATCCGGCGACCGTGCATAAGTTGCTCAAAAAATATCCTGAATTGAAGGTGTGCCTCGATGTGGGGTGGGTGACGGCGGCGGGGTTCGATGCGGAGGAGATTTTCCGTTCCTATGGTGACCGCGTGATCGATCTACACTTCAAAGACAAGCGGGTCACCTTTGATGCGGCGGGTCGCAAACAGTTGGATGATACGTTGCCGGGGGAAGGGGACGTGAACTTCGCGGGCCTCTTTGCGGCGATTCGCGAGACCGGTTGGGCGGGGACCATGGTGATCGAAACGGATAGCACTGAATTCGCCAAAGATCCGAAGGAATTGGTGCAACGCTCGCAGGTCTTTTTTGAAGCCAAACTCAACAGTGCCGGTATGCCCGTGACCTTTGATTATTCGCGCGATGCGGGGAATCTACCTGCTCGGTTCCCTTTGGGTATCAGTGATGGAGATACGAACGAAGTTCGAGCGAAATGGGGTGATCTGGTGGGCCAGGTGAGCGCGCTGCGAAAAGACGGCCGCTGGGCGGACGATGTCACCGACCCGCTGGCGGATATTGAAATGTATTTGGGGCAAGTGCGGCGAACGCTTCGTTATGAATCGGAGCTCAATGGGGCGTTGGTGGCTCTCGTGAAATCCAGCTTGAACGAAGGACTGCGTCGCGCGGAGATGCTCTGGAAGGGCGACCTGAGCTGGCGCACTCAATCGGAACGAATTCTCCGAGGGTATCGTTCGGAAATTGATGGATCTGCTCAACCCTACGGGGTGGTGGTGCCGGCAAGTTACGACGGTTCGCGGCCCGTTCGATTGGACGTGGTCTTACACGGAAGTATTCGTTCTTACTGGGGATCCGCATCGCTACGATTTGCCAATTGGATCCACCGTTATGGCATGGGATGGCGAGATCCGGAGGCGGACTACATTGAACTTTATCCAATGGGGCGGATCACTAACGGGTATCGTTTCGCCGGGCATGAAGACGTGTATGACGCGATTGACGCGGTGTGCCGGGAATACCAGATTGATCGTGACCAAATCATGCTGCGTGGGTTTTCCATGGGGGCTTCGGGCACGTGGCATGTCGGGTTGAAGCGTCCCGACTACTTTGCGGCACTGGGCCCCTACATGGGCTACGTGGATACGCGGTTTTTTGCGGAAGGAGGAGGGAACGCTCGATTGATTCGAATCGGCGAACTGCCCGATTATCAAGAGCGCGTGCTGCCGACGATGGATGCAATTAGTTACGCAGCTAACGCGGAGTCGTTACCGATCATTGCGGCCATGGGCGGCGCGGATCCGGGGATCAGAAACCATGAGTTTATGGCTAAAGTTTTGGCGAAAGAGGGCGTGCAGATGAACAATTTGGTGGCACCCGGCGTGGGGCATCGTGTGGACAAGACGATGCATCGCGCGCAAGTGGATTTGATGGCTCGGGAAGCTCAGCATCGCCGGTCGGTTGATCCGAAGCGCGTGCATTTTGTGACCCAGTCGCTGCGTTATTCCCGGTCTCACTGGGTTGAACTATTGGGCCTCTCCCAGCACGACAGTCGCGCAGAGATTGTCGCGAAAGCCACAGCGTCCGATCGGGTGGACATCTCGGTGCTCCGAAATATCACCCGTTTCGCGGTGAAGGCAGCCCGGCTGGCGGGACCGAAGCCGATCATCAGTATCTACGGGCAAGAGATTGTCCTCGATCGCGCCAAGGTTGATTCCGTTCACGGTTGGGTGGTGGGGCTCATGGGCGGGCGGTGGCAGCAAGTGGTGCTAGCGGAGTCGATGGCGAAGGGACCTGGGAGGAAACGACCGGGAATTCAGGGCCCGATTGATGATGCGTTTACCCATGCATTCCTCTGTGTGCGCGGCACAGGGACGGCTTGGAACCAAAACGTGGCGAACTACGCGGACGAGAAGTTGAACCAATTTGCCTACGAGTGGAATCGGTATTGGGCCGGAGAGCTGCCGATCAAAGACGACCGGGATGTCACGGCGGAAGACATTCGGACGAAGAATCTCATCTTATTTGGCGACCCCAGCAGTAATTCGCTGATCGCTCGGGTGATGCCGGATCTTCCCGTGACTTGGGACAAGCAGCACTTGACGATGGCAGGTGAGGACTACGATTCGGCGGAAAACGTTCCCGTCATGATCTACCCGAGCCCACTGGATGGAGCTAAATCCCGTTATGTAGTGCTCAATACAGGACATACCTTTGGCGAAGCGGCGTCTTCCTCCGTCGCCTACCTTATTTACCCCCGACTCGGGGATTGGGCGGTCTGGTCGTTGGACAATAAAAGCCCGCGTAAGGCCGGACACTTCGACGAAATGTGGCAGTGGTGATTGGAGGGGAGTAATGTTCAGTCCAGTGAGGGAATCGGATCAAAAACTGGCCAACAGGATTTTCGAAGCGGTGATACGAAAGTGGGATTGCACGAGATGAGAGACCTAGCCGCCGAACGATAGGCGGAGTATGCTTATTGGCGGTCCACGCCCCGCAGACTCCTCGTTCTCCCTTCGTCTCCATGCATTCTCTCTTTCGACCGGCATTCTTACGCGCACTCTCTCTCCTTATTGGCATTGTTGTTTGCACTCAAGTTGTCGGAGCTGTGGAACGACCCAATATTGTTCTTATTCTCACCGATGATCAGGGTTGGGGAGATGTGGGTTTCAACGGGAATGATGTGCTGCGCACGCCGAACTTAGATCGATTGGCGCAGGAGAGCACCGATCTCACGCAGTTTACGACCTATCCGAGTTGTTCGCCGACCCGAGCTGGATTGATGACCGGACGGCATGCCTATCGCACCGGAGTGACGGAAGTGTTGGGCGGAAATTTTATGATGCACGCCGACGAGCAGACGTTGGCTGAGTTGTTGCACGGGGCGGGTTATACCACCGGAATCTTCGGCAAATGGCACCTCGGGGATAATTATCCTCTGCGCGCCACGGATCAGGGGTTTGACGAAGCGGTGGTGCACAAAGGTGGAGGCATTGGCCAGCCGGCGGGCCCAGCGGGGAACACTTACTTTGATCCCGAACTGGAGCATAACAACGTGCCCACGAAGTATACGGGTTACTGCGATGATATTTTCGCCGATGCGACGATGGACTTTATCCGCAAGAATAAGAAGCGTCCGTTCTTCGCGTATTACTCCACTCCCTTGCCTCACTTTCCGTTGGTGGTGAGTGATGAGTTGGCCGATCCCTATCGTGAGATGGGGCTGCATGAGCACAATGCTCTGACCTATGGCATGATTGCTTCAATTGATCGCAATGTGGGCAAGATCATGGATCTGCTGGAGGAACTGCAATTGGAGGAGAATACGATTCTGATTTTCATGTCCGACAACGGGCCGCGGACTCGACGAACGAAGAACGACAAATACCCAGACCGTTATGTTGGGGGACTGCGTGGCACCAAGACCAGTGTCTACGAAAACGGAATTCGAGTGCCATTTTTGATCCGGTGGCCGGGGCAGATTGAGGCGGGTCGGAGATCGGATCTCTTCGCGGGGCATCTCGATGTATTGCCGACGTTGCTGGAGGCTTGCGAAGTCGCCTTGCCTGCGGACCGAGCAATCGACGGACTTTCACTGCTCCCGAATCTGCGAGGTCAAACCAATGCATGGCCTGATCGCCGACTCTTCTATCAACTGCATGCAGGGCCGGTGCCGTATCGATACATGCACTTTGCGGTGCGCACCGCGCGCTACAAACTCGTCGGCCCGCATGACAACCCTCACGTGATTTACGATCAGCCCTCGGAGCGAACGATTAAACAAGTGCTTGGATCTCTAGAACTTTACGATATTAAGTCGGACCCCAGTGAGATCTATAATATCGCCGATAAAAGTCCGGAAATCGTGGATGGCTTACTGGAGGATTACGAAACGTGGTTCGATGACGTGACCTCGGAGCGTGATTACTCGGTGCAGGCCCGGACCCATCTCGGAACACTCGCCCAGCCCACGGTCATCTTATCCCTATTTGATAATCGAGCTTGGCGGTTGGCGGTGGACGGTTCGGATTGGAATGCAATGCATACCGTGAATGGGGGGCATTGGGATGTGCGCACCCCTGAAGCGGGGCACTATGCTGTGAAGCTGGTTTTTGAGCCGAAAGACAACGCCGGTATCGCTTACATTAAATACGCGGGACGTGAGTGGCAGAAATCCTTCGCGGCCGGGGCGAACCGGCTGGAATTCTCCGGAATTAATTTCCCGGAAGCGATCGGCCCTCTACGAATTTTTCTCAAGACCGGGCGTTACGCGGAAAGCGTCGCGTATGCCGAAATTAGTCGAACGGACCTGAAGAGCTCCGCGATTCGTTGAAGTTGTGGAAACGAGGTCGAACGAGGATCTGCTAAACCGAACCAAAGCATGAAAATTAAAGAAGTTGTATGTCAGGTGCTGCGTCGTTCCTCAGTCACCGGAAAAACCGCGAGTTGTCAGGATTCGTTGTTAGTTCGAATTCGGACGGAGGATGGGACAGAAGGAATTGGTGAAGCGGATTCGTCCCCGGAGGTGGTCAAATCGATCATCGACGCGCCGTTTTCTCACAACATCGCTTGCGGGCTTCGGCAAGTCATCGTCGGCGAGAGCCCGTGGGAGATTGATCGGCTATGGGAGAAGATGTATCAGGCGACGCTCTACTACGGTCGAACGGGAGTCACGATAACGGCGATGGCCGCGATCGACATGGCGCTGTGGGATTTACAGGGAAAGCTAAAGCAACAACCGATTCACCAACTACTGGGCGGAAAACGGCACGATAGTTTTCGTGCCTACGCTTCGATATTGTTCGGTCGGGATGGCGCCTCGACCCATGAAATTGGCCAACACCAGATCGATGCAGGTTACACGGCGGTGAAATTTGGTTGGGAACCGATGGGCGAATCGGAAGCGATGGACCGTGAATTGGTCGCAGGCGCTCGGGCAGGGCTGGGCGGTGATGCGACCCTGTTGATCGATGCCGGTTGTGTGTGGGATGAGCGCACGGCCCTGCAACGCGCTCATATGTTCGCGGACTATGATATTGGCTGGTTGGAGGAACCGCTCCGGCCGGATAATGTGGCCGGCTACCGCTGGCTCCGAGATCGGTCGCCGGTGCCGATCGCGGCAGGTGAACAGGAGTGCGGCCGGGAATCGTTTCAGCCGTTCATCGAGCAGCGGGCACTTGATATTTATCAAATTGATTTGGCGCGAAATGGATTTACCGATGCCGCGTATCTTCGCCAACGAATTGCGGAGATAGGAGCGAGACCCTGCAATCATTGCTACACGAGTCCGGTGACCTTGGCCGCGAGCCTGCATTGGTTGAGCACGTGCCGTGATGCCTTTTTATTCGAAGATTGCGTGGAGGTAGAACCGCTGCGCCAAAAGCTCACGCACGAACGAGTGCAGGCGACCGATGGCCAAATCACGGTGCCCGACGGGCCGGGCCTTGGCGTTACCCTGAATGAGGAATTTGTGCAGTCCGTGCTGGTGGCCGAATCCAAGTAGATTGTAAATGTCATGAATAATCCGATACGCACTCAGGTTGATTTTTCCGCGCCCGGATTACAACGCGGGCAACTGGAAGTCCCCAATTCCTACAACCTGAGTGGATGGGCTCAGGTGATGCTGCCGGTGCAGGTGATGGCGCGAGGCGAGGGCCCCACCGTGTTGCTCCTGGCGGGAAATCATGGCGATGAATATCCCGGTCAGATTGGGATCATGCGGTTGATGCGGGAGCTCAAGATCGAACAGATACATGGGCGAATCATCATGCTTCCGATTCTAAATCCCCCGGCTTCGGCAACGGCGACTCGGCTTTCGCCGTTGGACGGGAAAAACTTCAATCGCTGTTTCCCGGGGGATCCTGGCGGTTCGGTGAGTGAGATCATCGCGGACTACCTTACCCGAGTTCTCTTTCCCGTCTCCGATGTGGTAATCGATCTTCACACGGGAGGGCGGGGTGTCGTCTTTCATCCCTGCGCTCATATGCACTGGGTCGAGAACCCAGAACAGCGGGCCAAAATGGCCGCCGCGACGTCGGCGTTTAATACCGATATGGCCTTCATCTACGCGGATGTGGCCGGTGGTGGTCTCCTTCCTTCCGAGGCCGAGCGACAAGGGAAAATTGTCGTGACGACGGAACTCGGGGGCGGGGAATGCGTGCCCGCCGAGGTGCACCAAATTTGTCAGCAAGGACTCCTCGGTGTTTTGCAACATCTTGGGTTGTTGATAGCGTCCCCAGCAGCGGGGGAGCGTTCACGAGTGAACGCACCGCGTTGGGTGGAGGCACTGAACCGTGAAGACTATATGTTTAGTCCGGAATCGGGGCTCTTCGAATCGCGTGTGGCATTGGGACAGGATATTGTCGCGAACCAGCTTTTGGGGGAAGTGCACTTTCCGGAGAACCCGCACCGTCGGGCGGTTAAAATGAGAGCGTCATCCGATGGCGTGGTGATCGCGCATCGGGGGCCGACGCTGACGAGGCAAGGCGACATTCTTTTTTGCATCGCACACGACGTATCGGCGGAGAGACGCGACGAACTGAACCAAGCTAAAATTTGATGAACCAAATTGATTTACCAAATAAACGTGCAATCGTCACCGGTGGAGCTCGCGGGATCGGTTTCGGAGTTGCCCAGCGGCTCCAAAGGTCTGAGGCAAAGGTGTGCCTATGGGATTCCGACGCGGATGCATTGGCGACGGCGATACAGGCACTGAGTTCCGGTGGAGAAGTGCGGACGGCGCGGGTAGATTTGGCGGATGCTGAGCAGGTGCAAGTCGCCGCTGATGTATTGGCCCAAGAGTGGGGGGGGGGGCGATATTCTGGTCAACAATGCCGGTATCACGGGAGGCATGCCCCTACGTGGGAAATTGCGTTGGCCGACTCGCATCGGGTCATGGACGTCAACCTCAATGGGGTCTTCTACTGCTGTCGTTCCGTGGTGCCTTATCTGGTCAAATCTGAGGCGGGTCGTATGGTGAATATTGCTTCGATTGCAGCTAAGGAAGGCAATCCCAACGCTGCCCATTACAGTGCATCGAAGGCAGCCGTGGTGGCTTTGACCAAGTCGCTCGGCAAGGAGCTAGGGAAAACGAATGTCCGAGTAAATGCAGTGACGCCTGCGGTGATTCGGACTAGAATTTTGGAGCAAATGACCGCGGAGCACATTGACTACATGGTCAGCCGAATTTCCATTGGCCGGCTGGGTCAAGCCAGTGAAGTGGCTGCATTGGTGGCGTGGCTTTGCTCCGCCGATTGTTCCTTTTTGACCGGGGCTTTTTTTGACGCCTCGGGTGGTCGGGCAACTTACTAAATTATCATGTTCTCTCTCACTCGCCTCACTCCGTTATTAGCAATCAGCTGCGCGACCTTGATTGGGCTCTGGACGAGTCCGGATGCGCTAGCGCGATCGGAATCTTCCCGACCAAATATTCTCTGGATCATCTCGGATGATCTCTCGCCAGATCTGGGCTGTTACGGTGAACAACTTGAGGCGGTGGCGACTCCGCATATTGACTTAATGGCCAAAGACGCGGTGCGATTTACCCAAGTCTTTGGCACGGCAAGTGTCTGCTCTCCGAATCGTTCGGCGTTTAACACGGGCATGTATCAGACCTCGATCGGCGCTCATCACCACCGCACATTGACCAAGCGGCCGCTGCCTCGCGGAGTCGTGACGATTCCTGAGTTGTTTCGGCGCGCCGGCTACTTTGTCTCTAACGGTCGCCCGGAAGGCACGGCGGAATCGGCGGCACGTCCGCTGACTCTAAAAGGAAAACTCGATTGGAATTTTGAGGTAGAAGGGGAGCCCTTTGACGGAGTCGATTGGACACAGCGAGCGGACGGCCAGCCCTTTTTTGCCCAGATCAATATCGATGAAGCCCATCGACTGTGGACTCGGGATATGAGTCGCCCGGTGGATCCGAGCAAAGTGAATCTCCCGCCGTATTATCCCGACCATCCCATCGTGCGAGTCGACTGGTCGCGCTACTTGGAGGAAGTGCAGGTTTTTGACCGGAAAGTGGGCGCGATCTTAGCACGGTTGGAACGCGAAGGGCTGGCGGAGAACACGATCGTGTTCGTTTTTGGCGATAATGGTCGTTCATTTTCGCGAGACAAAGGCTATCTCTACGACGGAGGACTGCGGGTTCCGCTACTGATCCGGTGGCCGGACCGTCGAGCTGCCGGCACGGTGGATGACCGTCTATTGAGTATGATCGATTTCGGTCCGACCTCCCTGGAAGCGGCCGGGATTTCGCTGCCTTCGTATCTGCAAGGGCAATCGTTCTTGGCCGATGACGCACCGGGTCGCGACCGGGTATTTGCGGCCAAGGATCGAACCGGGATCGTCACCGACCGTTTGCGTAGTGTGCGCACGCGAGACATGAAGTACATTCGCAATTACACCGATGGAATCCCTTATCTTCCCCTCAATCGTTATACGATGTTGGTGGAACCCACATTGGCGGTGATGCAAACCCACGAGGCGCGCACGAAATCTAATGATTGGGTGTCAAAATACATGGGCAGCAAGCGACCTGCCGAGGAGCTCTATGATCTCACAGAGGATCCGTATGAGTTGCATAATTTGGCTATGGATCCGGCCTATGAGGGAACCTTGTCAAATTTTCAGTCTGAATTGCGCACATGGATCAAAGACACACAAGATCAGGGCGAGCAGGCGGAAGACCCGACGAATATCGAAACCTACGGGAAGTGGCTCGAAGGTTACTTGGGCAAGATCCGTCGCCAGATGGGCGTCGATGATCTATCAGGTGAGGCCATGTATACGTATTGGTTAAATAAATACGATTTGAAGTGATCACGGTGATGGCACTGTGCCGCCTGATACGATAGTGGGCAAACACGAGATCAGAGGCATAGCAGGAGAAGCTCTGCTTTGTTAGGCTGTAAGGGTAGAAGCGCAGTTTTCGTTCGGCGCGTTATCCCATGTGTTACCACTTTTATTTCAAATTGCTGATTTCACCATGGAGCGCTGCCGATTCTTCGGTTGCCACCCTAATACCCGCGAATCGTGCAAGTATCGTTTTGAACAACTGCACGGTCATTGCCTAGCACCCCTAAACTTAAAGTTCACTTATGTCATCCAGACCTATGAAAATGAGTCACAAAATTCGGTGGATCAGCGCGCTCGGCGTTGGTGCTTCCTTGTTACTTCCGTTCTCACTCTTTGCGCAATCGGCTGAAGCCGATGACGAAGATGT
>Ga0075109_1000807_pt1 | contig 20717 bp, 21 predicted proteins | sample AntAceMetag02UKD_FD_69798 | JGI IMG/M metagenome (GOLD analysis project Ga0075109, IMG submission 69798) | Saline lake microbial communities from Ace Lake, Antarctica - Antarctic Ace Lake Metagenome 02UKD | ecosystem: Environmental > Aquatic > Non-marine Saline and Alkaline > Saline | place...
CGCCGCCGGGAAACATCTCTTTGTTGGCAACCGGTGGCTTTAGATCTGGGCCGTGTGTGGTGACCCACTCGTTGAAATTGAGTGTTGTGGTGAGGTCAGTCATGAGCGCTCCCTGGTTCCGGCGCCTCGATGGGCCACCGCTTGGATTTCGATGAGGAGGTCCGGGTGTGGCAGTTCCTTAACCGCCACGGTTGTGCGGGTTGGGCCTGAGGAGTCGAAGAACTCGGCGTAGGCACGGTTGTATTCAGCGAAATCGGCCATATCTACGAGGAAACAGGTGACCTGTACGAGGTCAGCCAGTGTGCAATCAGCCGTAGCGAGCAAATCACCAATATTGGTGATGACAGCCCGCGTTTGCGCAGTGATATCAAGATGTTTGGTTCCGTTAGGGGCTATCTCAACGCCCACGAACGTGTCGTCAGCGCGCCGACTGCTGGTGCCCGACACCCACACCAGATTGCCGACCGACTTCACGTGCGGATAGGCACCACGCGGGGTGGCCATATCTGCCACGACGAGGCTGGCAACCTGAGGGTTGTTTGAGTTCACTTCAACATTGTGTCGCTCGCTCCATAATGAAACAAGGCGGGGATCCGCGTCGAGCCTCAATCTTTCAGCGTCTGGAGCAGGGAACGACGAAATGTGCTCACCTGCGATGTGGGGTCAAGGATTTCGTAGTGACCATCATTTTCGAAAATGATCAACTCGCCGGGATTCCCGTTGCTTCGTGCATGCTCCAGATACGCCTCGCTGATGTGCAGTGGTACGTCTTCGTCTACGCGACCGTGCAGTAGATAGAGCACCGTCGACGGTGCTGGGCGAAGCAGGCAGGGATCGCTGAGTGCATAACGCTGCGGGGCGTCGGTGGCGCTGCCACCCATCATGTGGTCCACAGCGCCATCGCCCAGCCGTTCGATGCTTGCCTGTGTTAAGCAGGCCACCGGCGCTGAAGCGATGGCGAGTTGGAAACGGTGGTCGACACTGAGTTGGTCTAGTCCCTGGGGGGAAGGTGGTGGCTGAGAGATGGCCCACAGCGCCAGCGCACCACCGGCAGAGTGGCCAAGAATCGCACTGCGTCCCGTGTTGATGTCGTGCTGGTCGGCGTAGGTGATTGTGGCGGCGATACCTGCGGATACGTCAGCGAAGATGGCCGGCCATGGGTTGTCGTACGCGCGGTATTCAATGCTGCAGACGGCAAAACCGTGCTCGGCGAGATCAAGACACGTGGCATCCTCAATTTCTCGGGTCCATCTCGGGCGCCAGAACCCGCCGTGAATCACCACAACCAGTGGAGCCTGCTCGACCGAAATCGGCAGGAACCACTCGCACACCTGTCGCTCATGTGGGCCGTAGGAAACGATTTCGCGTGCCACGGGGGTGAGCGCGGCCGATCGTGCTCGATCCTCACCGGTGTTCACGCGTCTACCTAGGCCAGTAAGTCTTGGAGTCCGGCGGCAGCACGCCAACAATCCTCGTAACTTGTGTAGAGCCCGACCGCTGCGAACCGAATAATGTCCGGATTTCTGCTGTCGGCGATCACGCCGTAATCGTCACGTAGACGGTGCGAGATGGCGTTGATGTCTGCGGTGAAACGAAGCGAAATCTGGCATCCGTGGTTAGTGGCATCAACCGGGGTGACCATGTGAATGGCCCCGGCGGGCAGACCGGTTGCGATCTCGGCCAGACATTCGCGCAGGTACTGATTGAGTCGTTCGCTGCGCTGTCGAATGACGGGCATTCCTACTTCATCAAAAATGCGTAGTGACACTTCAACGGGTGTCATGGACAAGATGGGGGGATTGGATACCTGCCACGCATCAGCCGTGGGTGGTGGATCGAAATGTCGCTCCATGCGAAACCGGGTGTCTGTTCGAGTGCCCCACCAGCCTGCGAGGCGGCCCAGTTTCGTGTCAGTGGCATGGCGCTGATGAATGAACGCACCTGCTGCAGCCCCGGGTCCTGAATTGACGTACTTATAGGAGCACCACGCGGCGAAATCGACACCCCAATCGTGCAGATGTAACTCGACATTGCCGATCGCATGGGCAAGGTCCCAGCCCACTACTGCGCCAACATGATGCGCCGCTGCCGTGATGGTTGGGATGTCCATGAGTTCACCGGTCAGGTAGTTCACGGCACTGAAAAAAACGAGCTGGAGTTCATCGGCATTCTCGGCGATGGCAGCTAGAACGTCATCGGTGCGTAGGGTGTCCTCGCCCGGCCGAGGACGAAGGCGAATAACTTCGTCATCTGGCACCAGCCCGTGCCATTGCACCTGGGAGTCCACGGCGTAACCGTCAGAGGGGAAGACGATGTCCTCCATCAAGATCTTGCTTCGACGTCCGCTGGGACGATAAAAAGTCGCCATGAGCAGGTGCAGGTTGACGGTGAGTGAATTCATCACCACGGTTTCATCCGGCAGCCCACCCACCAGTCGAGCTGCGGGGTCACGCAGCGCCTCGTGATAGTCCTTCCAGGGGCGAGGCCCGTTGAGTTGGCCTTCCACCCCCATTTCCGCCCAGCGCTGGAGTTCTTCATTAACGGCAGCGACGGTAGCTTTTGGCTGCAGGCCGAGGGAGTTTCCAGCGAAGTAGGCCACCTCAGCGTAGGCCGAAGTGCTCGTATCGGCGGGGATGCAAAACAGCGACCGCCATCCTGGATCATTGGCGTCGAGGGCGGGATCGAGTGCGCGCATGGGCGAAGTCTGTCAGGTGTAGTGGTTGATAGGGCTAGATACGGGTGCGTGCCGACCACAGTTCTGGGAAGGCGTTGCGGGCGAGGCTTCGTTCTAGCCATGCCAGGCCGGCTGATCCACCACTGCCACCCTTGGCGCCCATGGCTCGACGCACGGCCATCACATGTTTATAGCGCCAGTCGCTGAACGCTTCAGAAATGTCGGTCAGTGCTTCGGCAAGTTCACGCACCGGGTCGCCGTGATTGGTTTGTTCGTACACGGCAACCCAGAGATCTTCGACGTCCGGGTGGGATTCGTAAGTCAGTGATGGGTCCCGGTTTAACACGTCAACCGGAACTTCATAGCCATGACGAGCCAAATACCCGAGCGCATCGTCGTAGAGGGATTTTGCGGCGAATGCTTCCTGTAATTGGGCGTAGTGATCGCCCGCTACATTCTTATGTGGCCGCAGCAGGGCAGCATCTTTGAAGCCCAGCAGAAATTCCAGGTGGCGGTAAAGAAATGACTGAAAGCCAGAAGCTTCGCCGAGGTCATCGCGAAAAGCATTGAAGTCTGCCGGGGTCATCCATCGAAAGCTAACCCACGACACATTGAGTGCCTCAAAATGATCGGTACTGCGCCGCAGTGTGACCAAGGCCTCGCCTAGATCATCATCCCGGAGGGCATCTTGGGCATGGCGCCATTCGAAACTGAGCAGATTGAAATACAACTCCATGATCTGTGAGCAGACCAAAAACATGTACTCACCCGGCACATCGGTCTTGGTGTGCTGAAGCTGAGCGAGCGTGGAGGCACGCACGTAGGCGTCGTAGGGTGTGGTTTCCTCAAAGGCCAGTTTCGGGGTTGTTGCGTCCACCTGAGGATCACCTCGGCCTATGTTTCGTCGGCTCGTCATGGACTCATCTTGCTCGCGGGAGGTCCGGTTGAGGGCACAGGGGGTGTGGTGGCGCGCCATGAACGGGAACCGGCGGATCTGTTGGAGCGTCTATCCGGGTGTTGGTTTCACCGTTGCCAGTGGCTTGGCACCCAATCGAAAATGAGGAAGTATGCGTACGATTTCTCGCCGTAGTGCAGCAGTCACCATTGCCGCAGTCTTGGCGCTCGGGGGCACCGCAGTTTTGACCGGCTGTTCGTCCAGTGACACATCCACACCCACCACTTCGGCGAGCGACATGGGAGAGCAGATGATTGGTCCGGTCATCGTCGAGCCAGGGCAGACCGAGGTAAGCGTGGCGGTAGGGCGCACCGTGGTTTTCAATGTTGTCGACCCCACGAAAGAGACCATCGCCACCGATGACGCGGCCATCGTGAGTGTCACGCCAGGTCAAGATGATGGTTCGGCCGTTTTCAATCCCGGGGGCGAAGCGCTGTCCGTGGGCACCGCGATCGTCACGCTCACCAACGTAGACACCGGTGTCGTGCAGATCGTGACCGTGACCGTAACTGAATAGCACCATGACGGTGCCGTACTCCGATTGAGCACGGCACCGTCAACTCAGCCCGTGCGACCGCAGATTTTGCGTAGACTCACCCGGGTGACCAACTCAAGTTTTGATCTTGACGTGGCAGCAGTCCTCCCCTGGTTTGTAGCCGAGGGCCTGACAACGGATGGGCGTACACCCTTCGCCGCTGAATTACTCGCTGGTGGTCGATCAAATGTGACCTACCGTGTTCGGCAGAATGAGGATGAGTGGGTCCTTCGTCGGCGACCTTTTGGTCACGTGATGCCCAGCGCCCACGACATGGAGCGAGAATTTCGAGTTCTCACCGGCATGCATAAGGCGCTTTTTCCCTCACCTGAGCCATTCGCCTACTGCGCTGATGAGTCCCTCATTGGCGCACCATTTCTCGTTATGGAGTTCGTTGATGGCGGCGTCTATGCCCACGCGGAGCAGACGAAACAGCTCTCATCCGATCAGCGATGTGCCTTGAGCAAAGAGTTGACGGAGGTTTTGGCCGCCCTGCACAGTGTTGACGCGAATGCGGTGGGCCTTGGTGATCTGGGTAGGCCCGAGGGCTTTCTCCAGCGCCAGGTCGCCAGGTGGCAAAAGCAGTGGTCGCTCAGTCGAACCCGGGATTTCCCTGCGATGGACGAACTGGGTATTCGAATCAATAAAACATTGGAATCCGCGGTGCTCGACAACGAGTGGGGCGTTATCCACGGGGACTATCGCCTCGATAACACAATCGTCGATCCCAACACCATGCGCATTCGGGCCGTTGTTGATTGGGAAATGTCGACCCTGGGCGATCCCCTTGCAGATCTAGCGCTTTTGCTGGTCTATTGGACTCAACCCGGAGATCGGCTGCGTAGTCAGGTACCGCTCACTGACGGGGTCACCGACCTTGCTGGGTTCTTCACTCGTAGCGAGTTGGTCGAGAGTTACACGAGATTGAGTGGGCGCTCGGTAGACAATTTGGATGCCTGTATTGCGCTGTCCTGCATGAAGTTAGGCGTTATCTTAGAATCAATTCGAAAGCGAATGATTGACGGCGCGCAAGTGGGTGGAACTGATGAGCTCGCTGAGCAAATGCGTATTGCCACCGATGCACTGATTGAGATCGGTCACCTGTCGATTTCCGATGGGGGACTAACCGCTCTAAGTAGTTAGGACCAAGGTCCTTGCTTCTTGCGCGTTGCTTCTGTTTAGGGGTTGCGCTCTGGTCAATGACCAGACATGGCGAACGCAAACCCATTGCCATGGATGCCTTTTTCCTTCAATTATGGGTGTGTACATAAAGCACATGAAGAACCGAGGAAAAGTCTCACGATTGATCCAAGTTCTTGATGCAGGAATCGTCAGGTAATCGTGTGACGCTGGCGAGACGTGCTACGACGAGTGCCTTCAGGGCACCAAGAGGGTGGGAAATATGACTCCGAGCAAAGTTCGGTATCTCGATGATCAGTCAGGAAACCATGGCGAAGTCGTCACTCTTAGTGATCTGCTGCGCAACGTTATTGCGTTTCTTCATAATCGACCGACTTGGGATGAGGTCGCTCGGTACATCAATCTAGGTGGTGTACCCGCGCTCGATCTTCGCCAGGTCACGATTTATGAAGTCATTGACGATTCACAGTTGCGAGTGTTGGGCACGTTTGGCGAAGACCTAGGCAAGGGAAACCTTGCTGAAATCAGTGGGAGTCAATGCTCTTTGCTCGATGCCATGCTGAGGTGGCATACCCCGCAGACAGATCTTTCCCGCACCGCGTTGGCCGCTGAAGATGGAGACATCCGAGGAGCAACAGGTGCCAGAGACTCGTCCACCCTTCCTCAACTCCTCTGGCCGTTGAAGACACCGCTGCGCCTGCAGGGTGTTCTGCAAGTGCGCTTCACTGATTCGCGCATCAGTGAGCTGGCGGAGGCAGAAGTGAGCCAGGTGGCATCAGTCTTGGCCCTGCTTCTCGATTTGATTGCCCTACACGATGAGGCGCGCCTGAACATTCATGCGCCAACAAGTTGGTTGCAAACCCACGATGGAAATGATGTGGGCGTGGGTAGGCAGGGCAATTCAGTCTGGCGACGCAGCGAGAAGCCTGCTGCGCTCACACCGCGTCAATTGCAGGTATTGCAATTCATGTCCGAGGGACGAACCAATAGTCAGATCGCACGCGAACTGAAGTTCTCCGAGTCCACGATTCGGCAGGAAACGATGGCGATCTATCGATTCTTTTCAGTTCCTGGTCGTGTCGATGCGGTAGCTGAAGGCCGTCGACGCGGCTTGCTCGAAATTGCTCATTCGGTAGGGATGGAAAATGGCGATCGGGAATTAGATCGTGAAGCATTGGCTCTTCAGCTCGAGGCCACTGAGCCACTTGCGAGGTTGAACTCGACGAGTTAGCCGCAGCGTCCTAGGCCGTGCGATGCGGTGAGGGGGCCTGTAAGAAGATGGCGTCGTGATCAATCTTCAACTGCCGAGTGAACCTCTCAGCGGCACACATCTTCGGCTCACCCGTTTTGTTGAAGCAGATGCAGGCGAACTTTTTCGCTCTCTCGACCATGATGAGGTCTGGGCACATGTGGCAGGTCGGCGCTGCAGTTCCGAGCAGTATCTTCTCGACTTGGCGCGGGCTCCCGAAAATGGGCGCTATCCGTGGGTGCTGCGTCTCCAGCATGAGCTAGCCGGACTCCCAGCGGGCGCGGTAGTGGGTACGTCGTCCTATCTGGACTTCGTTGCCAGCGATGAGCGGTGCGAAATTGGCTTCACTTCCTATTCACCGGCGGTGTGGGGAAGTGTGGTGAACCCGGAAGCAAAGCTGCTGCTCTTGGAGGCAGCCTTCGCCGCGGGGATCGGCCGTGTCCAGTTGAAGACTGATATTCGCAACCTCCGTTCCCAACGGGCAATTGCCGGAATTGGTGCGACGCGAGAAGGCGCATTGCGTAAATATCAGCGTCGTGACGACGGATCAATGCGAGATACCGTGATGTTTTCGGTATTGGTTGATGAGTGGCCTGAGGTACGCCAAGGACTGATCCGGCGAACGGCCTAGGCTGCCGGTCGTGGACACCCTGCAGCGCCGTGGTTTGGTGCTCGCATTGATTGGTGTCGTCGCTTTTTCCTTCTCGCTGCCACTGACGGTGTTAGCCCTGGAATCCTTTGATCCCCTCTTGACCGCTATGGGACGTGCAGTCATAGCCGGTGCGGTGGCAGCAGTGATCTTGCTTGCCAAGCGCGTACCGTGGCCGAACAGAGAGGTGATGAAGCCGCTCGTCTACACCATGGCCGGCGCAGTATTTGGTTGGCCCATTCTGATCGCTCTTGCATTGCAACGCACGACCTCCGCTCACGCAGCAGTGATCGCCGCGGTCATGCCCTTGGTCACCGCGATTATCGCGGTGCTACGCACCCGCGAACACGTGGCAACACAGTTTTGGATCGCCGCCACACTGGGCACCAGCGCCCTCATTGTGTTTGCGCTGCTGCGGGGAGGGGCCGACGGTGGTGATTTCATCGCCGACGTATTGATTGCCGGTGCTGTCATTGCCTCGTCCTGGTGCTACGTGGAAGGAGCGACTCTCACCCGGGTAATGCCTGGGTGGCAGGTAATTTCATGGGTGGTGGTCCTCGCTCTTCCCGTCACCCTCCCGGCTACGTTCCTGATTATCGCGACGGGGGGAGTGACTACGCCGGTATCTGTGAACGCCGTTATCGGCATCGTCCTGCTTGGGCTGTCCTCCATGTATTTCGCCTTTTTCTTCTGGTACCGCGGTCTGGCGGAAGCTGGCGTTGCACGCGGCGGTCAGGTGCAGCAGCTCCAGGCGTTGCTCACCCTGGTGTGGTCCGCATGGCTGCTAGGCGAGACGGTCACCTGGGGCACCGTGGTGACGGCAGTGTTCGTGGTGCTGTGCGTCGCGTGGGCGGTACGGGTGCGTACACCTTCCTTTGTCGCACCGGAGGAGTAGGCCTACCATCAGCCATCGGTATGCATCCGCAGACGAAGGTCCCAGTCAAGGAGTACCCATGGCGACGAGGCGGCAAGAGGGTCCCCGCTACGAACTAGACGTTCATCAGTTCTTCACCCAGAGTCGACAAACCAAGATCGAGAGGTATGCCCTGGGGGAAGCCCAACGTGCAATTGTGCCGGTAGAACAACTGGCTGCTGTGCCGGCCAAGAAGAACCGAGCCGATGCTCTCAGTATCTTGCACAGCCAAGACACGACCAGAGAGCAATGGCTGGTTCCGCTTCGCTATGAACGCATGGGGCTGTCGGAGTTCACATTTCTTCGCGGGGCCGCCGGTGTCATGGCGAGCGACCTTTCCAAGACACCGAATAGTGGCATTAACGTGCAGCTCTGTGGTGATGCACATCTCAATAATTTTGGGCTCTTCGCGTCCCACGACCGTTCACTTGTTTTTGACATCAACGACTTTGATGAGACGCTGCCCGGACCATTTGATTGGGATGTCAAGCGTTTAGCAGCAAGTATTGCGGTAGCCGCGCTAGACAGCGGCGCATCGAAGAAGAAGGCGCGTGCTGCTGCTCAGGCAGCAGCCACGGCATACCGCAACACAATGTACATACTCATGGATATCTCGACGATGGATGTATGGAATCTGAGAGTCGATACGGATGTGCTGGCCATGGTCGAGACTGGGAAGTCACTTCGTGAGGCCACTGACCGCGCAACCCGAAAGTCCATGTTGAGCACGAGTGATACGGCAACGGCAAAGTTGACCACCGTGGTGGATGGAAAGAGACGGTTCCGCAGTGACCCACCGATCCTCATCCCACTGCGCGATGAGGATCGAGAGAAGGCCACCGAGGTTGTCGAGCCGGCCTACGCTGGATACTTGAATTCCCTACCCGTAGATCGAGTTGCCCTGCTGGGGCAATACTCACTCATTGACCTCGCACACAAGGTCGTAGGTGTGGGATCGGTGGGTACGCGCGCTTTCGTTCTCCTGCTGGAAGATGGCGACGGAAATCCGCTGGTGCTACAGGTGAAGGAGGCATCTGCCTCGGTTCTGGAGAAGTACGTGGGTAGCAGCTTTTTTGACAACCACGGTCAACGGGTGGTGGTGGGCCAGCAGGTATTGCAAACCACCGGTGACCCACTGCTTGGTTGGGTCGGTGGAGCGGAGTTCAAGTACGACTTCTACGTCCGTCAACTCAAGGACCTCAAGGGATCCATCGATGTGGCGCGGCTTACCTATAAGGGCTTGTTCGACTATGCCAGAGTCTGCGGGATTACTCTCGCTCGTGCTCATGCTCGAGTCGGTGACCCGGCGATGGTGTCGGGATACCTGGGCGATGCCGATACTTTCGACATAGCGATCGCAGATTTTTCTATGGAGTATGCGCGAATCAACGCATCAGACTACGCGCGGATGAAAGATCAGACACCGTCACCCGCTTAACGGATCCGCAGGTTTTTCGGTGGGTCCGATGCCTGCTTCGTTAGGCTAATGTGCATGCCCGCAGTTGCTTCCCGGCGTAAAGCGCTAGCCCTCGCCGCGGTTCTCATTGCCGGCTGCTTGCCGGCCGCGCTTGTGTCCGGTTCCGGTTTCAGCGAACTTGGTTCTGCGGCGCTCTACGGAACGTTTATTGCCCTGGCCGGGGTCATGTACGGATGGAAAACGGGGACGTGGCTGTCGGCAATAGGCGGGCTAGCCGGAATCGGAAGTCAACTTGTTCACCCCTATCCCATTCTGGGTGCACTCTTTTTCGGTCTCCTCACCGCCGCCTGCGCCCTCACCGCTCGCCGTGGTCTGCACGCCGCATTCATGATGGTGCCGATGTTCACCAGCTTTTTGCTGATGAGCCCCATCAGTGTTGGTGCCGAGGGTTCGTTGCTGGGGTCGGCACTGATCGTTGGTGCCGTGATGACCGCGTCGGGGCTTTGGTTGGTCGCGGTTACTCGACTGGTCGGCGGGAAAGGGATGCCGGTCGCTGATTTGCATGGATTTTCCATCGCCGCAACCCGCGGTTACGCAACAATTTTGGGCTCCGTCGTGGGAATCAGTGCTGGAATTTTGCTCTTTGTTGACCCGGCGCACACAAGCGCCTGGCTGCTACTGACACTGGTGGTCGTGATGCAGCCAAGTCTTCACGACAGCATGAATAAGACGTGGCAGAGACTGGGCGGAACGGTGCTGGGTGCGGCGCTGACCATCCCCATCACTTTTGGTCTGAGTTCTTTTGCTCCCAGTGTGACGTTGGCAATCGGGGTGATTGCGATGTTCATTGCGTTCTCGCTTCGCTATGTTCTGAAACGCCAGTACTGGCAATACGTCGCACCCCTGACAGTGGGCATCATCTTGCTCGACGCCACAAGTGCAACGCAGGCAGCCGTCACCATTGACCGCGTTGGCTTCACCTTCCTGGGCAGTGTTATCGCCATTGGTGTTGCCCTCGTGGTGAAGAGCCAGTTGGTGCGCAGCGAGGAACAAGGCCTGAGCGGGAACGTCCACTGCGGGTAGTGCGCACGCGCTAAGGTGCACAAGTGACCACCTTCGTCCTTGTTCACGGGGCGATGCATGGTGGATGGTGTTGGCGCGAGGTGGCGAAGCGTCTTCGCGCCGATGGCCATGTTGTTTCTACGCCAACCCTCACCGGGCAGGGTGAGAGAGCCCATTTGCTTACCCGGGAAATCACGGTGGACACGCACATTCAAGACATAGTCAACGTGGTGGAGTACGAGGACCTGGAGGATCTGGTGCTGGTATTTCATTCCTACTCCGGTGGTCTGGCCGGGCCGGTTGTAGAGCGGCTCTCCCACCGGGTGCGTGCGGTGGTGTTGGCGGGTGCGTTTTACGTGAATCCAGGGGAATCTAATTTTGATGCCCAGCCAGGGTCCTCTCGTGACATGTTCGAACGGAGCGCGCGGGAGCGCGGCGATGGATGGCGAATACCATTTCACGATGAATTGCTCGTGCGTTGGGGCATTGCGGATCCGGTAATCGTCGCTGAATTGCGGCGCAAGCTGACGGACTTCTCTCTCGTGTTTTCCCAGGGCATTGTGGAGTACGACCCCAGTGTCATCCTGAGACTTCCGCGTACCTACATCGAGCACACCAATCCCGGAATGGAACCCTTGGCCCTGTCGCGAGATCGCGCCGAAGCTGCTGGTTGGACTATGCGCCAGATTGACACCGGTCACGACATGATGTTGACCGACCCTGATGAAACCACCCGACTGCTACTGCAGGCAATCACCTAAGCGGAGGAAGTATGAGTCATCAGATTGTGCTGAAGGCCGCATCGGTGATCACCATGGATCCTGCGTTGCCTCGAGCCGAAGCCGTCGCCATAGACCAGTCCACCGGCCGATTGTTAGCGGTGGGCACAGTGGCGCAGTGCACGCAGGCTGCACCCGAAGCGGTGGTGACCGACCTTGGTAGTTCCGTACTCATGCCGGGTTTCATCGATCCACATAGTCATCCGATGTTTTCCGGTATGGGAACCCAATCGCCGTGCTATTGGATTGCCCCCTACGTCGGCTTTCCTGACTTCGCCGACGTTGAGGCTCACTGGCGCGAGATTGACGCGAAGTTGCCTGCTGGGCAGCCGGTGTTCTTTGCCGGTCTTGATCGCTTACTGCAGCAGGCACCAGAGCTCACCAATGTTCAGCTCGATACCTACTTCCCACATCGCCCCGCGGCAATACTCGATAACTCTGGACATGAGGCCTACTTCAACAGCGCGACCATCGCTTTGAACGAATGGACAAACGCAGTGCCACCGGCAGATCCCGTGGGTGCCCGATTTGGCCGTAATTCCGACGGCACATCTGATGGGCGGGCATACGAAACTGCTGCGGTCCTGAGCGCCATCATGAAGGTTCTGATGGCGTCATCTGGTCATCCTTTGGCATCCGGCGCACGTTGGTTTAATCTCATGTCTAGCAACGGAATTACGGCAACATCAGAGCACACCTACACGTCTGAACTTGCAGCTGCGTACACGGCCTTGGCGTCGATGCCGCACACGCCAGTACGGGTGGGTTTGTATCACATGTCGATCGAGCCGGACTGCGGTGAGAAATTCACTTCCACCGCACCTGAGGATCGGTTATGGAAGCAGGGCATCAAGCTGTGGGCCGATGGCTCGCCCTGGGTGGGCACCATGGCCGCATCGTTTCCCTACCTAGATAACGATCGAGTCCGGGCTGCCCAAATACCGATCGGGCCGGGGGGTGAATCGATGATGAATTACACGCGTGCCGAACTCGACGAAACCCTGGATTCCTACACCGCTGCTGGTTGGCAGTTTGCTTTTCATGTCAATGGCGACATTGGCCTAGACATTGTGCTCGATGCTTACGAGCGGGCATTGGATACGCACGGACTCATGGGAACCGATCATCGCTGGCGTATTGAGCACTGTGGTGCCGGCCGCGGAGATCAGTTCGATCGGGCAGCGCGCCTTGGTGTCGCTATTTCGCTGAGTCCCTTCCAGTTCATCTACTGGGGTGATTTGCTTGACGGAACACTGTTTCCCACCGAGATTGGCTCCCAATGGATGCGCGTTGGCGACGCCTTTCGAAGTGGCGCGGTGGTGTCATTTCACAACGATGGCATGGTGTCGCCGCCAATTCCACTACTCAACGTTCAGGCGATGGTGACTCGACGCACGCCATCGGGTGAACTCCACGGACCCGAACAGCAGATTTCCCTAGACGATGCATTGAAGGCACACACCGTCAATGCCGCATTCACCCTGGGTCGCGATCATGACCTCGGCTCACTCGAAGTAGGAAAATTCGCCGACATGGTTCGATTGAGTGCAGATCCTTACCGGGTCGACGTCGCTCATTTGGTAGACGAGGTGAAGGTTCTGGGTACCTGGCGTGGTGGGGTAGCGACCGACGCGGACACGTACCTGGCCGAGGTGAGTTCTGTTGACCCTGCAGAGCATCCGAACGTTCATGCCGCGGCGATCGCGAGCAAAAAGGGCTGCTGTTGATGTCAATGCTGTTGGGCATGGTTGGGTAGCGCCATGACATCGCAGACCTTGCCCCCGCCTGCCTCAGCTCGAGGCATCACCTCGCGAGACGTCTTGGCGATGGCGGTGTCTGGCTTGGTTGGCCTTGGTTTGGGCTACCTGATGCTGTTGGTGGTGAATTTCGGTATTGAGTTGATGTGGGAAACGATTCCGAGCAATTGGGAATCAACACCGGTGTTTTACGTGTACGGCGTTCTCGTTGGCGCGGCTGTGCTGGTCTATGTGATTCGCCGCTATGTCGGAGACGATGGTCATTCACCACTGGCCGGTATCAAGATCACCGCACTGACTCCCCGCGAATATGTGGGAGCGATCCTTGCCATCCTCGCTTCACTTTTTGGCGGTGCCGTGTTGGGCCCTGAGGTGGCGCTCGTGGCCACCGGTTCTGTCGTGGGTGGACTTGCTGTTCGTTGGTTGAAGGCCAGCGACACCAAGAGCGCTGAGCGCATCGTGAAGATGGGTGCGTTGGGTGCCATCCTTGCGTTATTCGCCGGCCCACTGCTCTCGGGCAGTTTGGACCTGGGTAAAGCATCAGCATCGGTGGACTTCAATGCCATCGGTTGGGCTGTGCTCGTTGCTGTTATTGCTGCCGTTGCGGCAACGATTGCGCGGCTGATTGGCTTTCTGGTTGCGCGATTAAGCGGTGCTGGGCCCAACCTGAGGGTTTTGGTGGGTGCTGCGCTGATCATCGGCACGGTTGCGTTGTTGCTGGAGTACGGCACCGGTCAGCAGGTGATTTATGTGGTGACCTCTGGTGAACAGTTGATCACCGAGTTGCCCCAGATCACCAGCGTGGCAACGGTGGTGGCCATCATTATCTTCAAGACCATTGCCTATGCGGTATCACTGGGTTCAGGTTTTCGCGGCGGGCCGTTTTTCCCCGGCATGTTTGTGGGTGCAGCCTCGGGACTACTGATCTCACTTATCCTGCCCGAGGGCCCCACCGTGACCTCAGCGATGGCCGTGGGCGTGGTCGCTGCGGTAATCGCGACCGCTCCCATGAAGTGGTGGGTAGTCATCGCCATCGGCGTCGGGGTGGGATTCGCCATGGGTGGTTGGACACTTATTCCAGCCGCGGTGGTGGGTGCCGTTGTCGCCCGCCTGATCCCGCGCTGGGGAGACAGGTTGAAGGGACCAGAAACCTTGAGCGAGGCCAATGTTTCGGCGTGACAAAGGGAAACGTAGTTGGCGAAACTAGTCGAGAATGTCTTGCTTCTGGGTGTAGCCTTTTTTCATGAAGAGATCTTTGATAGCTCTTGCAGCAACATCTATGCTTTTCATCTCAGCATGCGGTGGTAGTGATTCCGGTTCGAGTTCCAGCGAGGCTCAGGAATTTTGTGATCAGCTCAATGCCGGTACCGCCCCCTTCGACGTGTTCCAGTCCATGCGAGATGCGTACCCCAATCAGCCCGACTGGGCGGTGGCCGCCAAAGGGTGGGCACAAACGAGTTGCCCGGATCAGTTGAAGACGAACGAGCAGCTGCGCAACATCATTTCCAACACCGGTGGCGATCCAGACTCTTAGGGTCTGGTCCACCCCCGTAGGCCCCGTGAGGGAGCACGTGCCGCGGTCGCGAGCGGTGGTGTTGACACGTGAGCGTAAAGTGAGGGTCAAGTGACCAAAAACCCACTCTTTACAAGGAGCCCCTTATGCGTCTAGGTCGAGCTGTTGCCCGCACCGCGGTCGTTGCTGGAACTGCTACCGCTGTGAGCGGCCGTGTTTCTCGCAAGCAGGCCGCGAAAGATGCCGCCCAGACACCCGCAGCGCCCGCCGCCACGCCGGCAGCTGAGCCTGAGGCGGACGCCGTCGCGGAGATCGAGCGCCTCGGTGCCTTGAAGGAAAAGGGACTGCTGACCGACGCAGAGTTCACTGCAGCTAAGGCCAAGATCCTCGGGATTTAGCGCCATCGGTTTTTTCCTTTTGCGAAAACCAGACAGCGCTGGCGGATAAGACATGACGCTTGATACTGCGGGACAGCGGTTCAAGATGGGGGTCATCATTCCGTCGCCGAACACGACGGTGGAGTACGACTTCACCGTGATGCGCCCGCCAGGAGTCTCGTTTCACTACGGGCGAATGCTCGTGTCGCAACCTTCAGCTGCTGACAATCAATCGTTCGAGCAACTTGTTGAGCAGGTGCGCGTTACTACCGACACGGCGGTGCGCGAGGTCGCCACGACCGAACCCGATCACATGGTGATGGGAATGTCGGCGGAGACGTTCGGCGGAGGCCGGGCGGTCAATGACGATTTTGTGGCCCGGGTGAGCGCATTATCCGGTGGCCTGAGCGTGACCACCGGCGCTGGCGCATGTGAAGAGGCCGCACGAATTTTGGGTGTGAAGAAGATCGCCCTGCTCACCCCTTTTCAACCGGTGGCCGATGAGCATGCGCGGGCGTATTTCACCGAGGTCGGTCTCGATGTGGTGCGGGTGATGGGGTTGAAGTGTTCCTCAGCTACGGCCATTGGCAAAGTGACCGAAGAGGAACTCCGACAAGTCTTGCTCGACCTCAACGGCTCAGACATCGATGGCATCGTGCAAATTGGCACGAATTTGCCGATGCTGCGCCTCGCGGATGAGGCGGAGCGCTGGCTGGATAAACCGGTCATCGCCATCAATGCCGCGACCCTGTGGCATGCGTTACGAACCTGTGGTTTCGCTGATCAGATGCAGGGTTTTGGCACGCTGCTCCGCGAGCACTAGCGCCACGGGCAAGGCCTTGACAGGCCTGATTTTGCTCACTAGCCTACCGAATGTCGATTGTTAACAATCTGGCACTCGTGTTGGAGTGAGCGAAAAGGAATTGGCCGTGGGGACAGCACTGGTGACGGGCGCGGCTAGCGGCATGGGCCAGGCCACCGCCGCGATGTTCCTCGATCGGGGTTGGCACGTGCTCGGTCTCGACATCACCGCGAATCTGGGTATCGATCACCCCGCGCTGACCGCCCTGACCGTGGATATTCGCGATGGCGAGGCCGTATCTGCGGTCGTCAACGCTGCTGTGGCGAGCACCGGCATCGATGCCGTGGCCAACATTGCCGGTGTGTACCCACCCACCACTTTGCAGACCTTCACCGACAAACACTTTCGCACCATTTTTGACGTCAATGTTCTCGGGCTACTCCACGTGACACGAGCGGCGGTAGCCCACATGAATCCTGGCTCAGCGATCGTGAACTTTGCCTCAGTGGATGCGTTCACGGTGTCCCCTGGCCAGCTCCTTTACGGCGCATCGAAAGCGGCTGTGGTCATGTTGACTAAGGAACTTGCTCTTGAATTGGCGCCGCGCGGGATCCGAGTGAACGGTATCGCGCCGGGCTGGGTGGACACACCGGGCAATGCAGCAACCGGACGCATGGCCGAGGCGGCGGCCTCCATTCCGTTAGGTCGCGTTGCCGCACCGGCAGAGATCGCGGAATGGGTGTGGATCCTCACCGGTTCGGGCATGGCGGGCTTCGTTGATGGTGAAACCATCGTCATGTCTGGTGCGGATGTGATGCGATGACCACCTCATACACCCCACTCCCAGAAACATCAACCTCTGATCTGGTAGCCGACCGTCTGCGTGATGCGATTCTTGCCGGTGACTTAAAGTCGGGCGACCGACTGATTGAGACCGATCTAGCCGAGCGTTTTGAGATTTCCCGCGGGCCGGTTCGTGAAGCGATCCGCCAGCTCGTGCCAGAGGGGCTCGTCGTTTTGCGTCGCAACCGTGGCGCGGTGGTGGCAAGTCCGACGCTAGACGATGTGCTTGAGGTGTACGCGGTTCGGCTATCGCTAGGAACCGTTGCCCTGCAGCATGCAGCACGGGTACAAACGGTGGCTTCCCCACAGTTTCAGGATGCGGCTGAGCGACTGGAACTAATGCGTGGTCGAGCAATTCAAGAAGACGCGCAACTCATGCTCGAAGCGGACCTGGCTTTTCAAGACGCCGCGCTGTCATTGAGTCAACTTCCGCGCATGAGTGCCCTACTCGCCCAGAGTGCGCGTGACGCGGCATCCTTCGTGCGGATGCTCGGAGTCACCTACGACAACACCGACCACGCTGCTCTCATCCAACGTCACGAAGTACTTCTTGATGCCATTCGCGCAGGTTCACCAACAGCGGCCACTAGTGCATGGCATCAACACATCCGCGCCACCGTCGAAGAGTTCACCCGTTGTTATGACGATCCTGATCACACCGACATTTCACAACACCCACTCGCCAAGCTCGTGCTGGCCGACACCTTGGAGAAGCCATGACCCGTTACTGCATCATCGGCGCGGGACCCGCTGGTCTCGCCGCGCTCAAGACGATGCGCGATTCCGGACACGACGTGGACTGCTTTGAGATGTCAGACACCATAGGTGGGCACTGGAATCACGATTACGATGCGCTGCACCTGATTACCTCCCGTCAGGTAACGGGTTTTGAGGGTTTCCCCATGCCTGAGGATTGGCCGCTTTTCCCTCATCGCAATCAAATGTTGGAGTACTTTCACCTTTTTGCGGATGCCTTTGATTTGAAGTCGCACATTACGTTCAATACCGGAGTCACCAGCGTTGAGCCGTTGGTCACCGACGGCCCGGTGGGATCAGCCGGCTGGGCCGTAACCACCACCGATGGCCTTCGGCATGAGTATGACGGAGTACTGGTGGCAAATGGCCACCTCCGTGACCAGAAGCGGCCACACATCCCCGGAGAATTCACCGGCAAGCAAATCCATTCCGGCTCCTACCGAAACACCGAAGATATCGAGGGGAAACGAGTACTCGTCATAGGTTCGGGAAACTCCGGTTGCGATGTAGCCGTGGATGCAGCCCAGGGGCACTTCGACACCCACATCGTTATTCGCCGGGGCCATCACTTTCAGCCCAAGACGTTCTTCGGTAAACCCCGATCAGAACTGGGCTGGATGCAAGAATTTAGCTTTGAGGAACAAGATCTACTCTCACGCTTGATGATGCGTGTCGCCATTGGTGAAGCATCGGACTATCCCGGTATGCCCATTCCAGATCATCGCGCACTGGCCGATGGACCACCGGTGGTCAATGACCTGCTCCTTTACTGGGTGCAGCACGGTCGCATCACGGTGCGGCCAGGAATCGAGCGATTCCAGGGCGAGACGGTGTACTTCGAAGATGGCAGCTCCAGCGAATTCGACACCATTTTGTGGGCAACCGGATTCCATGCGTCGCTACCCTTCATTGATTCCGATCTACTGGAATTCAAAGATGGTGTGCCGTTGCGGGTGGGCGGCGCAGTCGTTCCGGTGGGTCTGGAGAAGTTGTACTTGATTGGCATGATCGGCGCTCGTGGGCCGCAGCCGCCCATCTACCCTCTCCAGGCCGAACTTGCGCTTCGCATGATTGCGTTGCACGAGGCTGCCGAGGGAGGCTTCATGCCCATTGCCGGCCCGCTTACTCAGGCACAGGAACACGAATGGCGAATCGATATTTTGCGTCCACTCTGGCTCGATCAGGTTCAGCAGACAAGTGTTGCACTGCAGGTACTATCGGCTAGTCAAGATGTGAGCGTAAGTCGGTGAACGACTGGCTCGAGATCTCTGGTCGACGGGCCGTAGTTAGTGGTGCGGGTAGTGGTATCGGCCAAGCCTGTGCGCTAGGGCTGGCACAAGCGGGTGTCGTGGTGTGGGGCCTAGACCGAGACGAGAATGCCCTCGCTGAGACTGCTGAGATTGCGGCAAGGGATGGTCACACTATCCAGGTATCAACCTGCGACGTCACTAGCGCCGATTCCATTCAGGCAGCAGCCACAGAGGTTGGTGCCAGCGACATCCTCGTCAATGCCGCCGGCATTGGTAACCCAGGCGCTCTCATTGATGTGAGCATTAAGGACTGGCAGGCACTGTTGGACATCAACCTGACCGGTTATCTCCTGGTTGCACAGGCTTTTGCTCCGGGCATGGTTGAACGCGGTCAAGGTTCCATGGTGCACATCGCGTCGATTTCCTCGCGTCATCCGCAACCGGGCAGTGGTGCCTACAGTGCGTCAAAGGCTGGGGTTTCGATTATGTCTCAACAGTTTGCGGCCGAACTTGGGCCTGCGGGGGTGCGTAGTAACACGGTGAGTCCGGGGCTGGTGCGCACACCGATGACTGAGATGTATTACCAAGCACCGGGGGTCAGTGAGCGCCGATCGGCTGCGATCCCACTGCGCCGCGTTGCCCAGCCTGACGATGTGGCAGATGTGGTGTTGTTCCTCGCTAGCGATCGCGCGCGCTACGTGACCGGCGCAGACATCACTGTTGATGGTGGATTCGCCACCACGTTGATGGGCACCGTGCCACGCCCCGGTTTTGACGACTGAACTGCCCCACTAGGAATGCGTGACTAAGAGACTGAATCCGTTCCCGGTGGTGGTGATGGCGGTACCGGTGATGGGAACGCACAGTTCGCCTCGGCTGGTAGTCCTAGGAATCGGTCGGCCAACCACTGCACCACGGTGGGGCCGCTAACCAGGGCGGCCTCTTGATGATTTACGTTGCCCATCCACAGCATGGTCAACGCGGAACCGGCGTCGCACCACTGTTCTTGCACCATGGCATTGGGCCAGGGCAGAACGATTTCATCAGCGGTGCCCTGGGCGATGAAGACCGGCATATCGGCAGGCAGCGGAGGCGGAGTTTGTTCGTTCAGCGCATCTCGCCATGCGGGGTTAGCAAGTGGATCGCTGGAAAACAGCTGCTGTCCAAACTTTTCACGTACTAGTGCTTCCAGGCCAGACTGGTTGATGCATTCAGCGGCCAGCCGTTCGCTGGCATCTTTGCCTTCGGTGGTGAGGATGGCGTCGATGGGCAGACCCGGGTAGTAGGTCGGCCAGGATTCGATGAGATCGGAGCCAATGACCCAGCCCACGGCGGTGTCCCATTGTGCGGAGGCGATCTCGGGTAGATTAAGCGCTGGCGCGGCTGCGGCCACACCTAACAGGGTGAGTTCGGGCGCATATTCTGGGCCAAGTTGTCCGGTCCAGACCGATGCGTGGCCACCCTGGGAGTGACCAAACGTCGTATAGCGGCTGCCAGCACTAGCCTCCGGAATATTCTGTGCTGCGCGTACCGCATTGACAACATCGCGAACTTCAGATTGTGCAATGAGGTACTGATTAGGTTTGGTGGTGCCCAGGCCCACATAGTCGGTAGCCACGACCACCCAGCCCTGATCCATCATCGGACCGATCCAGGTGGTCATGTCGCCTAGCGGATTGTTCGAACGGGACGGGACGCATGCATCACCCATCCCCAAGGTGCCGTGCTCCCACGCGACCACGTCTCTGCCCTGCGTAGGAGCGGCCTTGTTGGGAATGAAGATCATGGCGCCGGACACGGCACGGGTTCCGTCGGGACGTTCCGAAACGTAGAGAAGGCGCTGCGCCGTGCCACCGGGCACATCAACGTCCAGTGGTTCGATTCGAATAACGGTGCCCAGTGTGGTGGGGATCGGGTCTGGCGCGGTGTAGAACGGATCTAGAGCCGTCTGTTCGTCGCGGGTCTGTTGCGCGGAGACGAGGTACCACACCACGCCGACGCCGGCGATGGCCAGAACTATTACGGCAACGGTGATGAGGATGTTGC
>Ga0075109_1000813_pt1 | contig 20652 bp, 16 predicted proteins | sample AntAceMetag02UKD_FD_69798 | JGI IMG/M metagenome (GOLD analysis project Ga0075109, IMG submission 69798) | Saline lake microbial communities from Ace Lake, Antarctica - Antarctic Ace Lake Metagenome 02UKD | ecosystem: Environmental > Aquatic > Non-marine Saline and Alkaline > Saline | place...
AGTTTGACCCGACACATTGCCGTGGTCCGATTTTTATTTGCGGACGGGAGTCCAGCCCTGCGTCGCGCGCGTGAACCGGGGTATTGCCGCGCGTCGAAATCTCAACCGATCATTGACGCGGGATTGTGATCACAAAACTCTTTGCCTCGGCCATGATCAACTACTGCGCACCAGATTTAACGACCCATCCTCCCCGCAGTCCGCGCGTGCGACTGGGAGGGTTTGTGCACCTGCCTCGTCTTCTCGACAAAGCGCGCGCTTTCGCCGCCGGTCGGCAGGGTGACTACATCTACCCGTGCCCGCTTGATCAGCGCCTGCTCGGTTTTATGGGGATCACGAGTGACGCTTTGTTGGCGGAAGCTTCCGCGGGGAAGTCGGATTCGCAGATGCTGGACTGGATCAGCTCGAACCTGAGTCCGCGACGCCTGCCACATGAAATTATCGCTTGGTCCGATTGGCTCGAAAAGGTCGCGCCGGGCGATGCCGGACGACACGACAATTTCGCGAACCAGATCCGAGAACTTGCTCCTGATCGCACCGATATTGTCACGACCTTTGATCGGCTCGAATTGGATGACTACGTGTCCTTCGGCGGGTCCGCTTGAATCACTACCGATCATGATTAAAACCGATCCGCTCCCCGCCGTCATTCTGGCCTTTGACCAACACAACCGACTCGCGGTGCGACGATTGGGCAGTCAGGCCGGGCTGGCTTTCACGGGCAGCGACGAAGCAATGGCCCGCACTCGCCTCAGTGAGTCGTTCAAAACCTCGACAGCGGCTCGGCACCTCGAAAACACTACCCTGCCCGGCGAGTTTGGTGAGACCATCCTGTCGGCCGTTCAGGTGGCCCCCACCTCACCCGATCGCGAGATTCATTTCTATGCTATAGATGAACTTAACCAGGGCGACATCCAGCTTTCGCCCGCGTTGCAAGCAGCGTTGAACGCCTTGGAGAAACACTTGGTCCACATCCCTTACCTGCATTTGGGAGAGAACGAATTCATCTATAAGTTTAGGCCACCGCAGGAGCGCAACCCCGCCATCTACGCCAACGATCAAGTTTCCAGCGGTCTCTACCAGTCCAAGTTGTGCGCCGCCATCAAAGCCATGGCCCGACAACACGAGCGTAGCGCCGCCGCTCCCGTGACGCTCGATTTTGGTGGAGTGGAGTATGTGATCCCCAGCCATTTCGGGTTTTGTCTGGGAGTTAAAAATGCCATCGAACGCGCCTACGAAACGCTGGCCGCTAACCCCGATCGGCGGGTGTTTATGCTTTCCGAATTGATTCACAATCCCTTCGTGAATGAAGACCTGTGCCGGCGCGGTTTGCGTTACCTGCAAACGGATAAAGGCGTGCCTTATACGACCGCAGGACAACGAGCTACGGGCGACGAAGCGGAAGCGCTGATTTGGGACTCCCTGTCCTCCAAGGACATCGTGATCATTCCGGCCTTCGGCGCGACGGATGAAGACAAAGCGCGTCTCGTGCGCAAAGGCATCGAGGTCTGCGCTTACGACGCGACCTGCATGCTGGTGGAGAAGGTTTGGAAAGCGGCCCGCAGCTACGGCCGCGAAGGCTATACCGTAATCATTCACGGGAAGGCTGAACATGAAGAAACCAAAGCCACTTATTCCAATACGCGGCGCTATGCTCCTGCCTTGATCGTGCGCAATATCGAGGAAGGCGAGCGATTGGCCAAGGTGATCACGGCCAAGAACGCCGTAGACCGTCAGCGCTTCTACTCAGACTTCGAAGGCAAGCATACGCCGGGCTTCAAGGTGGAACGTGATCTACAACGGATTGCCGTTGTCAATCAGACCACCCTGCTAATGAACGAAACCCTCGCGATCACCGAGCGCCTCCGCAGAGCGTTCACGGAACGATTCGGCGCAGACGCGGCTGATCGCGTTGGCGGTGGAGGTCGCCGCGATACCCTCTGCTATGCCACCCAAGTCAACCAAGATGCCTTGGGAAGGGCCTTGGAGGGACCGCTAGACGCGGCGTTTGTGATCGGCGGCAAAAACTCCTCCAACACCTATCAACTCTACCGACTTTGTGCGGAAAAATTGGGTCCCTTCGCTTTCTTCATTCAAAGCGAGCGCGACATTCTTTCTCGGGACAAAAGCCAGCACTTCGTGTTTCCCGTCTTGGACCCTGCCGTCGGCGGCAAGACCGAGGTGCGACCATTGTGGTCCAACGATCTTAAACCCAAACGCATTTTGATCACCGGGGGAGCCTCCTGCCCGGACGGTTTAATTCAACAAGTGATCACTCGAATAAATAGCCTTTGGCCTGTGAAAATTCTGAGGACCGTCGACGAGGTGCTCGTCGATATCGAGGCGCGAACCTGAAGGGCACGGGATACGGGATACGGAGGTGAAACTGTCAGGCGTAAAGCCCGACCCACCCCAGCAGGATGTGGGCGGATCTTGCGTGGATCTCCCTTTATACCCGACAGCGCGGCAGGTAGGGCGGGTTGGCCACCGCGATCTCCGGCCTGTCCTCCGGTAGTCCCGCAAACCGGGACAAAAGCGGGAGATCTCGGCACCGTCTGGCCTAGTCTCCGGGGTATTACCCCAGCCGATCAGAAGCGGTGGATAATACCGAAGCGAATTAAGGTGGCGTCGCTCAGGGTAACATTCGCAGTGCGACCGGCGAAGTTCTGCACGAAGTCATCCAACGACTCCAGTACCGCGCCGAAAAAGAAACCGGTGCGTTGGGTGACCCAGAACTCAACCGAAGCTTCTGCATAGTAGCCAATTAGCAGCTCGCTCATCGAATCAACTCCCCCAAACCGAATCGCGTTGATAGTCGGGGTATCAAGTTCGAGGAATTCCGAAACCGAGAAATCGCTTCCAACAAAAGCTCCCAGCACGCCCGCGCCTACCGTGAAGGAGATGCGTTCGGTGAGGTGCCCTCGGAGTTCCGGGCCGAAACGCATTGAGTAGTAGGCACCGTCGATCCCCCATGCTCCCTCAATTGCCGCTCCGTTGGGAGAGGTCACGAAGGTTCGATTCGGAGTAACTTGTTGCAGGGGAACCGTAGTTTCGAACTGGCCAAAGGGTATAATATTTCCTGTCTCGGGATCTGTCAGCGTATCGACGGAAGGCGCTTCGTAGGGAGCAGTCGGAACGTCGCCAAAGACTTGATACAAATCGGTCATCGTGATCAAATCTGCCCCGATGCGCTGAGAGGTGGAGGCCTTGAAGTCGGATACCCCGATCGCGCCAGAGAAGCTCAGCTCTACCTTCCGACCGAAGCGCAGGAGGCGCTTGGAGACGGCCATCTCGAATCCCAGCTCGGAGCTTTCTCCGTCGGCTTGAAAGCCTGCACCCGTTGAGGCAGTGGAGTATTGATTCATGGCCACGCCACCATCAACCCGTTGCTCGGGGCTGCCGTAGGCCCACACCCGCGTCTGTCCGGGAGTGTAAGCCAGAAAATCGGAAATTAAATTACCGTTGGTATCGTTGAGCGTATAGCGGCCCCCGGGAGTCGTGGTTTGGTTGCCGTTAGCGTCCAACTCGTTGAGCCGGGGTTCGTCCAAAATGACGCGGCCGTCATCATAGAGCCGAGCTTGGAAGTCAGTTTGGTCTGCCCCCGGGATGAAGTTTGAGGGAGCGATCGTGCCCAACCCTCCGAAGCTGACCGTCGAATCTGCCGCCCCCAACCTGACGTTGGTGTGCAACACCCACGCATTGGCATCGCGGTATTGCACCTGCCGCAGTTGAGGCGGAAGTCGAAACCCTTGAGCCTCAATCTGGGCCTTGGCCTCGGGATCCGGTTCGTCGGGGCTCTCTTGGGCAAAGACAGGGGCTGCCAGTGAGAAACACAGCAAGGCAGTGAGGGTGCGGAGATAGCGGGCTTTGGTCATGGACGAGATCGTTTTAGACGCGATCGAACCCTTAAAGTTGCGGTGAATATGATCAAGGCCAGCCCTTTCTTCGACTTCTCCAAGGCGAATTCGGTTAATTTTGGTCGAACGGCGCATTATTCGGTGAATTCGTCCCGCGCGCGGTTCTTTTCCGCTTCCAACTGAGCCGCGACCTCCGGATCAAACTCCGCTTGTTTTTCCCGGAGCCGCCGTTCTCGCACCTTCAAATCCTCTAGGCGCTGCTCCAGTTCCGTTTCGGTTTCCTGCTGCTCCTGCACCTTTTCAAATAGTTTCGTTTCACTCTCATCGAGGAACGACTCGCGCTCTTTGATGCTGCTTCGTTGCTCCTTGAGCGACTCTTCCTGCCGTTGGAGTTCGGCCCTCAATTTTTCCAAGGCCGTTTTCTCCTCCTCCGACAACGTGTGGTGATGGGGAGCTACTTTCCGGCTGGCCTCCAGCACCCGTTCTCGGGCGGCCAGCAGAGCCTCGGCCTCGGCCAGCTCGCGTTCTTTATCGGCGAATTTTACTTCGAGCTCTTCACAGGCGCGTTCCCGCTCTTCCAACCGTCCTTCGAGCTCGCGTAACACCTTCTCCAGCTCGGCTGATTTGTCAGCGGACAGCGTGGTCTCAGTTTCACCCCAAGGCGCCCGCGTCGCCGCCACGATGGAATTGATCCGCGCCCGCGTTTCGGCGGCATCGGCCGTATGTTCGATCAGCGATCGCGTGCGGCGGCGTAAGCTCAAGATTTTTCCCGCGCCCGGCCGGCCCGGAAATTTGATGTTCCCCGAAAATCCGTGGGGAGGAGGCAGTGGATCAGCCATAACACCTTCCCTATCGGCCAAAGAGCCGACGGAGCCAACTGGTTTTCTTTTGGGGGCGTGACGCTAGCGCGGGGAAATGCGCTTCGATCAGCCGAGCCACTACCGGCTCGATAGCGGGATCCTGCAAAACCATCACCTCGCGGGTCAGCTCGACGCCGCCTTTTGTCCGGATTTTCAACGCTTCGAGATCATCAGAGAAATATTGGGCCAGCTTTGCGACCTGAGCGGTGGTTTCGATTCCGGGGCCTCCGCCTGCCTGCAGTTTTTCCCGCTCTAGCTTACGCAGATTGCGCGCTACTCCGCCCACCGCTTCGACAAAATGTAGCCCCTTCTGTCCGGGGCGAAAGGGCAGAAACTGAGCGATGGCTTTTTCGTCCACGTGAGAAAGCGCGTTGAGGAGCGTTTTGAAATCTCCTCCCACGATCACGTTTTGCGACATGCCTTGAGCAAACACGGCAAACTCCGCCAAGGTAACGAGTTGTTCTAAGGCGCAGAACTCCTTTGCATCTACCGAGAGGCTGGTGAAATCGATCGGATAAGTCTCCGCAATATCCAGCTTGGCCAGATTCTCCAAGATGGGATTCTCGGCATTGGCGGCGGCTTCACTGTGCTGCACCATATCGCCAAACGGATCGTCGAAGGCCAAAGTCTCGGACAGAATCGTGATCAACTCATCAATGGCCCCGTCGGGGTAGCCGCGGCTAGTCAGAAGCTCCACCGTCTCCTCGTAATTCAGATCAATGTAGTCGGACGGCGAATCCTGCTTGTCTATCCCCGGCCATGCGGGGCCATCCAAGTTTTCGGCCAAACTGGATAGACCGGTATCCACCATAATGGAGGTAGAAAATGACATGCGCACGGCGTCCCACTGCGCGGAGGGTTCGGATTCAGGCATGGTCTAAAATCATCTCAGGTTTAGTCGTTTACGCGATCACCATGCCGCAGGAGTTCGGAGGCCACCTGGTGGTAGTCGTCCACCACCGTCTGCTCCTCCGTGCCTTCGGCGGTCGCCTTAACCAAGTTGACGGGCAGACCGAGCGTGACTGCTCGGCGCACCACCATGGCATCTCGCACCACTTGGTTAAAAAGCTTCGCGGCGGGTGCAGCCCGCTTGGCGCTGCGGAATTGATTTAAGCGTAACTGCATTCGCATTCGAGGCACATCGATATCCACGCCCGTCTTGATGGAGTTGAAGATGATGCCTTGCACCCGAGCTGGCACGCCTTGCGCCGATGTGCGGAAACTCGCGCTGAGTTGGTGAAACTTGCCGAGCTTTTCGACCAACAACGTGAAGCCGATCAAGCTCAACGCATCGGGATTGGCCGGCACATAAATCTCGTTGGCGCTGAAGATCGCACACTGCGAAGCGCGCAAAATATTGGGCGGGCAATCAAAGAGAATGAAGTCGTAGTTGGCTTCGACCTCCGCGAGCTGATCCCGGAAGACGACGTAATGCGGGCGGGACGGATCGCCGGTGTATTCGTTTTCCAAGTCGACCAGATTGAAGGTGGTCGGCACCAGATCCAGTCCCGCGAGAGGCGCTTCGCCCGCTTTGTTTCGCACCACATCTTTGACCAGCAGGTCTTTCACCTGGGCTCCTCCGGAGTTGAAAATCGAGTAAATCGAACCGTGACCTGACGTGTTGATCTTGTTCCAACGATCAAGCTTGAGCAGCCAGATGGAGGCATTCGACTGGGTATCAAAATCGCAGATCAAAACCCGCTGTCCCATTTTGGCTAAACTCGCGGCAATATTGACGAGCAACGAAGTTTTTCCGACGCCGCCCTTATAGTTGATGAATGCGATTTTCCGAGCCATGTGATTCCCCTAGCAATAAGCCCGACGTGTGAATCCGAGCGAACGAAAACGGTGATTTGCGGTTCGGCGCTGCGCCAGACTAAAAACCGGGCCATCCGCTTTAACCAAAAATTCGCAACTGCATCAGTGGCCATGATTTGCCACCGCTCTCCGCTCAACGAAATCTCCCCTCGACCGTGATTGATAAAAACCAACTTCAGCAGGCCCTGCTGCATCAACTCAGCCACGACCTCGATGTGCTCACGCGAGCGGCTTTGCTCGCCCGCGACGAAGCCACCGACGAGGAAAGTCGAGCCGAGAGCAAATGGGATACCCGGGGCCAAGAGGCCGCTTACCTCGCGGAGGGTCAGGCGAAGATGGTCCAAGAACTACAGGACGCGATCACTCGCTGGCGCACCCTGCCCCTGCTAGCCAGTGATGCTGCTGCCACCATCGCGATGGGACGCGTCTTCGTGCTCGAACAAAGCCAAGGGCCATTACGCGGATTCGTGGGGCCCAAAGCTGGTGGCGTCGAGTTCACTTGCGGGGGCGGGAATTATACCATCGTTACCCCCAGCTCTCCCCTGGGACGGGCCGTCCTCGGGAAACGGGCCGGCGACTTCGTGAACCTGATGGTCCGCCGCAAACCCCAGCCTCATCGTATCACCGCGGTTTTCTGAACCGAATGACCCCGGGATCCTGGCTCCACGCATTGCGCTAGGTCGCAAGGCATTCACGCCCGACAGAAAACCGGAATGGTCCGAGGCCTCAATTCACTTGGCGGCAACAGAATCAGTTTCTAAAGGTGTCGGGGATTCGACATTCGACGTCCGGCGGTTTCGTTTCTTAGCAATTTAGGCGGATTCCTATATAAAACCTCCCCTTTCACTCATGCGCCTTCGACCCTGCCTCCCTTATCTCGCTGCGAGCTTTTTGCCCTTTGCTTGGTCCTCTGCCGCAGCCGAGTTCAACCCCTCGGCAATACTTCCTCCCGCGCTGCAGGGGGCCGATCCGCGGATGCTTTCATCGAGCGCTTATGACCATTTCTGGTCCGCCGGAGCTTGGCCTGATGAAGGACCGCCGATGGAACGCGAAGCCCTGCCCGCTTTCGCTCCAGCCAAGGGCACCCCGCCGGTTGTGCTCCAACCTTGGGTGGCGCCCAATACGCGCTTGGGCAATGACCCAACCGTGCTGCCGAGCGAGAGCCGACAGCAGGCCGAGCCCCATATCGCGCGGAGTTTTCTCAATCCTAAAATCATGCTAGTCACCCTGCAAGAAGGTCGCCGGTCCGACGGCGGAGCCGCCGCGGGCGGTTATGCGTTGTCTCAGGATGGTGGATACACCTGGGATCGTCAGTTGATCCCCAACCTGACGCAGATAGACGGGGGGGCTTATTTTCGCGCCACCGATCCCGTCGCGGCGATCGACCGGTCGGGCCGCCTCTACCTGAACACCCTCAATGCGCGCGACGAGTCGTTTAGCCTGCGGGATGTCACCGTCGTAAGGTCCGATGACATGGGGGCCACGTGGACCGATCCGCTGTTGGTCTTTGGTTCTCCTAACAACCAGCTTTTCCCCGATAAGAATTGGATTACGGTGAACGACATCCCGAATTCGCCGACCGTCGGACGGTTGGCGGTCACGTTCACGGCGTTCACTAGCGACGCTGCGGGCAACCAGACCGGCACAAATCTGCGCGGCAGCGTGAGCGATGACCAAGGAGCTACGTGGACCGAAGCCAGTTTCATCACCCCCGCCGGCAGCTTCAATCAAGGGAGCCAACCTCTCTTCCTGCCTGATGGCTCCTTGGTGGTGTTCTACGTTACCTTCACCAATCCGGCACTGGCCTTCCGCGTCGAAGCAAAACGGTCGCCGGACGGGGGACTCACTTGGCCCGATCCCGCCGTAATCATCGGGGACGTGCCTAATCCCTGGGACGATCCTGACACCCGCGATGGCACCGCGTTGGTCTCCGCAGCCATCGCGCGGGACACGGGCACGCTTTTCGTTTCGTGGACCTTTGCCTCCGGTGGACTGCCCCGGATTGCCACCGCGCGCTCAAATGACGGCGGACTTACTTGGGGTGCCGCTACCATCGCTAACGAAATCGTGGCCGGTCGCTCCGCGTTCAACCCGACCGTTGCATGTTCCCGCGACGGTGAAGTAGTAACCGTAACGTGGATGGATACCCGGAATGCGCCGCCCGAGGGCAGTCACGTCGATATGTATGCGGCCACGAGCACGGATGGGGGCGCGGCGTGGTCGCCGAATTTTCGCATCTCGGACCGCACTACCGACGTGAGGCTGGCTCAGCGGACCGGACGCGGCTTCATGCTCGGCGATTATTATGGCTTGGCCGCCGCGCCCGATCCCAGCGATCCCACGGTGGCGGTTTGGGTGGATACGCGTAGTGGCGAGGCCGATCCCGTTGCTACTCGATTCTCTCCCCTCCCCGTCGACAGCTACGAAAACTGGGGAGTCGCGCACCTCAGCGTGCCCGCCGTCGATAACGCTCCGGCCGCCGATCCCGACGGCGACGCTTACCCAAATTTCATCGAATACCTTTACGGGCTCGATCCGTTGGCGGCGGATTTCGGCACTGCGATAAGCTACCGCCAACATCCCAATGCCCGTATCTTCAGCGAGCCTCTTTCCGGAGATCGTAGCGACTACACGGATCGGGCATGGGAATACTCGTTCGACGGGATCAACTGGCAGCCGGCTGATCCCGTCAATTTCACGCCCCCGCTCTTGTTTCCCCATGCCGCTGTGCAGATTTACGATACGGCTACGACCGCCGCTTGGTATCGCCCGGTTTACACCCATGCGGGCCAACGCATCGCGGCCGAGGTTCCGCTGACGCTGGGCGGAGCGACTCGTCTCACCAATTTGTCTGCCCGCGGACTCAGTGGCTCGGGCGAGGATCTCCTGATCCCTGGTTTCGTGGTGCGGGAAGGCGCATTATCCATTATTCTCCGCGCCGTCGGGCCTACCCTAGCGGACTTCAGCGTCGACAACCCGATGAGCGATCCCTCGTTGCGGTTAGTCCCGGTGCCCTTGATGGGCAGCGGCACCAACGACAACTGGCAGGATGCCGATGGCGTTAGCGCTGCCGACATGGCTCGCGTCGGTGCCTTCCCCTTGCGCGCTGGCAGCACCGACGCCGCGCTGCGAGCCACCGTCAATGCCCCCATCACTGCGCCAATCGGTTCGATCGACGCGGAAAATCGCGTTGTCTTGGCGGAGCTCTACCTCGACGAAAACACCGCAGGCGGAAAACTTGTGAACCTATCAACCCGCGCTCCAGTGGGCATAGGTTCCGGCAATTTGATCGGTGGATTTGTGTTAACGGGCGACACGCCTCGCCGTTGCCTCATTCGCGCCGCTGGGCCGTGGCTAGGCCCGTTTGGCGTGAAGGGATTCCTAGACGACCCGGTCCTAGAATTATTCCTATTCCGCGGTGGCGAACCCGTGGCCTTCGCTCGCAACGACGACTGGAGCGTATCGCCCTCGGCCGATGCGATCTCCCTCGCTGCGGTTCAGGCCGGCGCAGTCGCCTTTCCGACGAATTCACGCGATGCGGCGATGATTGTTACGCTCGAACCGGGCGCCTACACCGCCGTGGTATCCGGATTGGAAGCGACCATAGGAATCGCGTTGGTTGAAATCTACCTCCTAGACTGATCGCGCCTTGAAACTAACGGGGGGCGCGCGTTGCCTGTCAGCGAATGTCGTTTTGTAGACAAATACTCGTCGGTGCCATCGGCTTGATCGGTGCCTCTTCCTTACTCGCACAACCCTCGGCGGAGCTTATCGAAGCCCTCCGAGATTTTCGCACCGAAGGTCCCAAAGGCTGGTCGTTTACGCAGACCTCCCATTCTCCGGAACGCTCCCGGGTAGAAACGTTCGACCCGCTCAAGGCCGCGCATCTGCGCTGGGATCTCATAACCGAAGATGGCGCGCCCCCGCCCGCCCGGGTGCTCGAAGCTTACCGGCAGCAACAAACGCGCCGCACGGGCGGACACAATGCCCCCAACGTAAAGGATCAACTGGACATGGCCTCGGCCGAGCTGCTGGCGGACGACGGCGAGCGTCAGCGCTGGCGCTTCTTGCTCACGCCGGGAGCGGCCGACGACAGTTCCGCCGAGCACATGGAATCCACGATCACCTTCCATCTCGCGACCGGCACGATCATAGAAATCGCTTTAGCCAGCTTCGAAGCCTTCTCGCCGGTTTTCGGCGTCACCGTGGAATCCGCCCGGACTACCATTCAATACTCCCTGCCCACCGCCACTAACCCGACGTTACTGCAACACATCGAAGTCTCGATTCGAGGGCGCGCCTTCTATTTCAAATCCCTAGATTCGGATATGACGGTTTCGTATTCGGACTACGAGTACGCTGGCAAGAAGCCGATTTTCCCCTAGGTTTCATTTGAGCGCACCCTCTCCAACTTCATCAGTTACCTCCGATTGCGTGGGCTGGGATCACTACCCGACCACTCGTTTCGGTGATCGCGTCGATGGGTTGGCCGTGTTGCCCATTTACGGGTTGTCCGCCCACGGATTGGGGTTGGGCTGGAACATTGAAGAAATCGTTGCCTCCACCCTATTGGCGCGCAGCGCGACCCAATTAAATGCGGGCGTAAAACTCACCGTTTTGCCGCCGCTGAGAATGAGCCTAGCTCCTTACCAAGCTTCCTTAACCGGTACCGACCCCGAAACGTTTTATGCCGTCGTCAAAGAGCTGGCCGTGGGGATCAAAGCGACCGGATTCCAGAAACTCGTTTTGTGGAGCAGTCATCCTTGGAACACCGAAATCATCGACGTCATTTCCCGGGACATTCGGATCGAGCTCAATTTACAAACCTTCGTGGTCGAGCTGGGCGGATTGGGACTTTCTTTGCATCCCCGCTATCCGGCCGAGTGCGCTCGCGTGCAGGCCTTGGGCGCGTTGCTGACGGGGATGAAGCCAATCAGCGAACCCGCCGGTGAACCGACCGACCCCCATTTCCGACCTGGTAATTGGTCCGCTCTGCCAGCGGTTGAGGCGGTGGTCGAGACCGAGTCGCCGGCCGCTATGCTCGATGCTGCCGCGCAGCGATTGGCTCGCTTGTGGTCGGAAATCAACGCCCGCCCTGCACTCCAAACCGAGTCTGCGCGACCGGCTGAAAACTCGCCTCCCTCGCCTTTCACTACTGAGATTTCTCCGCCGCTCGAAACGCATCTCGAAACCGACGACCATCTAGGATCATTTACCGGCGCGGAGATTTCACGGATCGCCCGCGAAGAAAACCCTCTCGTGATTTTGCCGATCGGGGCGATTGAACAGCACGGCCCGCATCTGCCGGTCGGAGTGGATACGTTTATCGCGTCGGCCGCCGCCGCTGGGCTCAAAGCTCGCCTCGGTGCGGCGGTGTTAATCGCGCCCACCATGGCTTACGGGAAAAGCAATGAGCACGCAGATTTCGCGGGGACCGTCGGAATGAGCGCTACGTCGCTGCGCCGGGTGCTGAAAAGTAGAATCAAGAACCTACAGCAACTCGGTTTCAGGCAATTTGCGGTCCTCAACACTCATGGTGGCAACAGCTCGGTGCTCGTTTATACGCTGCGAGAAATCCAGACCGAACTGGGGGTTCGAGGCGGCATCCTCCGCCTGCCGACCAGCGTAGAACTCAGTGAGCAAGAAAGCACCTGGGGTTTTCATGCGGGCGAGTGGGAAACCGCCCTGATGTTGGCCATTGCGCCCGGGACCGTGCAGATGGATCAAGCACTTTGCCACTATCCTGCCACCCTCGAAGATACCGGGGAGCTACGCCCGGAAAATGCTCCGGCAATCTTCTCGTGGCAGACCCGCGACATCGCGCCAGACGGGGTGATGGGCGATGCCACGAAAGCGACGACCGCCAAGGGGCACCGCTGGCTCCAAGAGGCGCTAGATACCGTAGCCGAGCAGGTGCGAAAGCTGATCGCGGAGTAGAGCGGGCTGACGCTTTCCGTCACGCTGGCATGTCCGCCGAGTGATCTACGCCATCGCATCGGGCTGAACGAGCCCGGCTAAAACCAAGCCCATTCGAGCCGTCCGGGTCCGCTGTAGCCGGGGGCGTTGCCCCCGAAATCCGGCCTCTACGATCATGCTGATCTTACTCCACCGCTCAGCGCGAGTGCTCCAGCGCGACTCGGGCCGCTTCGCGATATTGGCGCCGGAAATGATTGCCGAGATCCTTGGCCAGCTCGAGCTCGCGCACTTTGTTGCGGGCGCCAATCACGTCTTTCACGAGTCCTTTGGCGGCATCATAGTCGACCGCCGACATGTCTTGTAAAATCGCCATCGCTTCCGGGGGTTGGCCAGCCGCGATGATAGTTTTCCAAGAGTCCACCAGCTCCAAATGGGTATCGAAACCCATGACGCGGATGATCAGGGACATTTCCCGAAACAAAAAGCCGGTCCATTGAGCTCGGTAGATTAATTGCTCCCCGGCCGCATAGGGCTCGTCGTCGGGATCTGACCGGAAGGGCCGGTGAGCTTCCGTATAAAAATCACGCCGCACCGGCAGTCGTCGCAGCGCAAAATGCTGCGGGCCACCTGCGGTGCCGGGCTTAAAATTCCAGATCCGCTGACCTTCGATCGACATCACGAACTCGATAAACATCTCCGCTACTTCATGATTGGGGGCTCCCCGCAAAATCCCAATAGGATCCACCGAGCTCACGCTACCGCCCGGAGGCGATACATAGTCGACGCGGTCACTGCCCCCGCGACGACGGACGGCCTCAACTTGTTGGCGACCGTAAAAATCAATACACAAGCCCACCGCGCAATTCCCCGCCGCCACATCAATCGGTGGTTTTTGCGAAGAGTCGGTAAAGTAGCGACTGTTCGCCGCCGCCAACTGGAGCAGCTGCAAGCCGCGAACCCAACCGGCTCGCACCGCCCGATCTTCATCGTCCGGCGTGAGCTCTAGCTCTTCCTGCATCTGCTGCTGAATCACGTTTTCAAAGGCCTTGGCAATCGATCCACTTTTGGTCGGGTCGGTCAGCGCCACTGATCCGATTAGTCGGGGGTCTTTGAGGTCGTCCCAACGGCTGGGCGGATGCTCTATTCCGCGCAAACGGAGGACGTCCCGATTGAATATCATACCGTAACTACTGAGCACCGTTCCTGTCCAAAGATGCTCGGGGTCCCAATAGCCTTCGCCGGCGAACTCCAACGGTATGATGTCATCCTCAAACCATTCGGGATGCTTTTCAAAAATCCGCGTCTTCACCAATTGTCCCATGCTGGCTTGGCGAATAAAATCATACGGTCCACCGCCAAAAAACAGGTCGATGCCGGAACTGACATTGGAGGCCATGAAAGCCTCCCGCGCTTCCCGTTCCCGCAGACTGGCATCACCGCCCAAACCGCCCTCATTGAAGGCCGACTGCACTTCAAAATCCCAACGCTGGCCGAGCTCATTTTGCCAATAATTTCGAAATGAAGCGGTGAATTCCGAAGCAAGAAACCGGGCGATTTCGCTGGTGCCGCCGATCACCCGCCAGTCCATCGCGACGGACCGACCGGTGCGCTTCTCATACCACTCGGCAAACGCGAGGCCAAATTCGTGCCGGATCGCTTCGTTGTGAGGCGTGATGAGCACTAAAACGTCGTCGGCCGTCTCCGTGGATTCCGAATCGGGGCGGAACACAAACGGCACTAAAATCACCAGGGCGAGCGCACCTATAATAATCCACCGTTTCATCGTGATGCGGTCGGGATCAGTAGGTCAGCACCACGACGTCTTGCGGATCGACCGTCGCAAAAAGCGTTTCGTCGCTCCCAGCTCCGAGGTGGCGAGGATTCAGTTCGTAGATCTTTAGGTTTAAGTCCCCGGCGAGAAATTCATATTGAGCTACCTCGCCGAGATAAACCGCGCCACCGATACGGCCGGTCACCGTATTGGTCTCCCCCGCTTTCTCCTCCAAGGTCCAGCACTCGGGCCGGATCGACAGGGTGACTTCGCTGCCAATCGCCGGATTACTGGCCGCGTCTCCGAGTAAGCCGTGGAACCGTCCGACCCCGGTATCTACGGTAGCTTTATCGCCATCACGTGCCCGGATGGTGCCGGGGATAAAGTCCGTCTCGCCAATGAAGTGAGCCACGGTGCGGCTATGCGGGCGGCGATAGACATCGGCCGGCGCGCCCACTTGCAAAATATGCCCGTATTCCAAAATCGCCATGCGGTCCGAGATGGAGAGGGCCTCCTTTTGGTCGTGCGTCACGTAAACCGTGGTCAGCTTAAACTCCTTACAAACCCGCCGAATCTCCGCGCGCATTTCCAATCTGAGCTTCGCGTCTAGATTAGAAAGGGGCTCGTCTAATAGCAGACAACGGGGACGGATTACCAAGGCACGCGCCAATGCGACTCGCTGTTGTTGTCCCCCGGACAATTGGTTCGGCGAACGTTTGGCATAGGGTTCCATGCGCACCGATTCGAGAGCCTCGCCGACCCGGCGCGTGATTTCACTCTTGGAGACTTTTCGCTCTTCCAGCCCAAAGGCCACGTTCTGCTCGACCGTCATGTGCGGCCAAAGTGCATAACTTTGGAACATCATCCCGGTATTGCGGCGGTGCGGCTCCAGCTTCGTGACATCTTCATCGCCGAAGCGAATTCGGCCTTCTTCGGGGATGTAGAAACCCGCCAGACTGCGGAGCAGGGTCGTCTTACCGCAACCGCTGGGGCCCAGCAAAAAGAACAGTTCTCCCGGCTCGATGCGCAGGTCCAATTGGTGGAGGGCTACCGTTTCGCCGAAGCGTTTGGTGAGTTGGTCAACTTGGATCGAAATCATGCGCCGGTCTTATAGTCTAAGCAGCGGAAGATTCGGGTTCCGAACCGCCGAAAGTCAACCTCCTCGCCATAAAGTCGGTCCTGACTTGCCCCCCTCGCACCATTCCTGCTCGTATGGCCGTGATGTCGAACACGCTGAAGCTCCACCCTTCCCATACCGATCTGGAGGCCATCCTGGTCTCCGAGACCGCGATTAAGCGTCGCATCAAACGACTGGGTAAACAGATCGCCGAAACCTACGGCGACGAGGAGATCACGGTCGTCTCCATTATCAACGGGGCGATCCTATTCACGGCGGACTTGCTGCGAGCCATCCCCAATCCTGTGCGTCTTGATTGCATCCGAATTTCAAGCTATCGCAACGAGACCAAATCCATCGGGAAGCCTCAACTGCTGCACAGTATGACCCTCGATGTGACCAACCGTCATGTGCTCCTGATGGACGATATCCTCGATACCGGTAAGACCCTCGCCATGGTCACCAAAACCATTGCGAAGATGAAACCCGCCAGCCTTAAAACCTGTGTCCTTTTGGATAAGCAGGGTCGCCGCGAAGTGCCGTTCGACGCGGAATTTGTGGGCTTTGAAATTCCGGACAAATTTGTCGTCGGCTACGGATTAGATTTCGCCGAGCGCTATCGGAACCTCCCTTGCATCGGAGTCTTAAAACCTGAACTGCAGAATCCGCCAGAATGGGCCTAGGTCTCAATGGGCCGCCGGCACGAGGAAGCATGTCGTCATCTCGATGCCGCAGAAGTGACCAAGTTGTCCTTCGCTGACGGGCAGTTTCGGCCTCGTCAGATAGTGATGATCCGATTTTCGGCTCATTTTTTTGAATATCTCGGAGGACAGTGTCGTCCCACCGGGTATGAAAACGGCAACCCTCTCCCCTCTGCTCGTTAGCATGGCTCTACTAACCACCTCGCTGACGACGGCCCAATCTCGCATCCCGGAGACTCCCGCCACGGTCCAGCTCTTTTCTCAGTCTCACTTCCGGGGCGAGTCCATCACTCTGCGGGCTGGTGAGAAGCTCGATGATTTCAATCACGTCCGCTTCCCGAGTGGCCGGAACGCGAACAATCGAGTTTCCTCCATTCGCATCCATGGTCAGGCCCACGTCACCCTTTTCGACTACCGCAGTTTTGAGGGAGAATCGATTACGCTACGTGAGTCAGTTGCTCGGCTCGATGATGTGCCTCAAAGGAGTCACGGCGACTGGGACAACGAGCTATCGTCGATTGTCACTCGGCCGCAAATTGTCGCGGTGACTGGTTGCCCGCATCGGTCTCCGAACTTCGGTTCTCATCGGCTCTCCGCCACGGTCCGCCACGGCAAACCTCATCCCTCGGACCGCGAACGGAGCCGCGACAATCGCCCCATCCAATTCCACGGGGATCGCCAAACGGCGTTGGTAGTGCAGCGCGCCTACGAGGATGTATTGGGTCGTCAGCCTGACGCCAACGGTCTGGCGAACTACGTGAAGGTTTTGCAGACCCGGGGTTGGAGCGAAAGTCAGCTCCGACGGGAGCTGCGGCGCAGCCCAGAATACCGCAGCCACGTGGTGCCCCGTAAGGTCACCGCGGCGTATCGAGCGATTTTGGCCCGCGAACCCGATCCCGCAGGTTTTCAATTCTACACCGGGAAAATGATTCGGGATCACTGGACCGTTTCCCGCGTGCGCGATGCGCTCAAACGCAGCCCCGAGTATGCGGCCCGCCTGCGGGAAAAGGACCGCCACACAAAGCCCGAAAAGTGGGGATGATTCCGAAAACTCGCAGCTGCGATCGCGCTGATCCCACTCCACCGCACCAAACCCGTGCTTGGTGAGGTTAGACGTGCCCGTTGACCTTTCGCCAAAAAAAAACGCCCCGCGAGCGCGCATGGACGTTTGTTGTATTGGACTCCGAAACGGGTTTAGGAGTTCACTTCGGAATCAGCTGGCGGTGAAGCGGGCTCGGCAGGCTCGATCTGTTCGAACTCGAGCTTGTCATCATTGATGACGACCCGGACCTTTTCTCCGTCTTTCACGGTACCGCGAATGATGGCCTCCGCGAGAGGATCCTCAAGGTAGTGCTCAACTGCGCGCCGGAGCGGACGGGCACCATACTTCTCATCGTAGCCTTTATCGATGAGCAGCGTCTTGGCTTCATCCGTAAACTCTAGGGTGATGTTACGGTCGACGAGTCGCTCGCTAAATTTGGCGACCTCGATTTCCACAATCTTAACCAAATCGGTCTTGGTCAAGGGACGGAAGAAGACGATGTCCGAGATACGATTCAAGAACTCGGGCTTGAAGACGCGCTTGGCTTCTTCGAGCACCTTTTCTCGCATCGCTTCCCGATCACTGAAAGTGCCGGTAGCAGCCGTGAAGCCCATCGAAGTCTGCCGCTGCAGCAAGGACGCGCCCACGTTCGAGGTCATGATGATGATCGTGTTGCGGAAATCGACTCGCCGACCTAGCGAATCGGTCAGGCGACCATCTTCGAGAATCTGTAGCAAAAGTTGGAGGACATCGGGGTGAGCCTTTTCCACCTCATCGAAGAGGATAACGGAGTAAGGCTTGCGGCGCACGGCTTCGGTGAGCTGACCGCCCTCCTCATAACCGACGTAACCGGGAGGCGAGCCGACCAAACGCGAGACGGCAAATTTCTCCATGTATTCACTCATGTCGATTTGCAGGAGCGCGTCTTGGTTGCCGAACATCTGAGCGGCGAGCTGCTTCGCTGTCTCGGTCTTGCCGACCCCGGTGGGGCCCACAAACATGAACGAGCCAATCGGGCGCCGGGGATCTTTCAAATCGGCGCGAGAACGACGGAGGGCTCGGGCGATTGCGATCGATGCGACCTCTTGGCCAATCACCACTTTCTGGATCTCATTTTCGAGATTGAGGAGACGTGCGGTCTCTTTCTTTTCCATCCGGTTCAACGGAATACCGGTCCAGTCGGACACGACCTTCATCATGAGCTCGTCATCGATTTCGATCTTGGATTCGTCGCGATCCTTTTTCCACTGCGCGGTGACTTCTTCCAGTTTGGTGCGAAGTTGTTTTTCGGTGTCGCGGAATTGGGCGGCCTCTTCGAAGTGCTGCTTGGAGATGGCGTCCTCCTTTTTCTTGCAGACCTCTTCGATTTCTTTCGTGAGATTCTCGATTTCGGGCGGCCGGTTCAACGATGAAATCCGAGCGCGGGCTCCCGCCTCGTCCATCACGTCGATGGCTTTGTCCGGCAAGAAACGACCAGTGATGTAGCGGTCCGAAAGTTTGACGGCAGTTTCGAGGGCGGCGTCGGTGAAGATCGCCTTGTGATGTTCCTCATACTTGCCGCGGATGCCTTTGAGGATCGTGAACGTATCCTCGACGGACGGCGGCTCCACCTTGACCGACTGGAAACGACGATCGAGGGCGCTATCCTTTTCGATATACTTTCGGTATTCGTTAAGGGTGGTCGCACCGATGCATTGGAGCTCTCCCCGGGAAAGGGCTGGCTTGAAGATATTGGAGGCATCCATGGCGCCTTCGGCGGCACCCGCTCCGACGATCGTGTGCATCTCATCGATGAAGAGGATGACGTTCTTGGCGCGCTTGATTTCATCCATCACCGCCTTGATCCGTTCTTCGAATTGGCCACGGTATTTGGTGCCGGCTACCATCAGGGCGAGATCGAGGGTGATGACTTTTTTATCAAAAAGAATCTCGGGGACGATGCCATTGACGACCTCTTGGGCGAGGCCCTCAATGATGGCGGTTTTGCCAACTCCCGCCTCACCGATCAGCACCGGGTTGTTTTTGGTGCGGCGGCAGAGAATTTGAATGACTCGGCGAATTTCCTTTTTGCGTCCGACCACGGGGTCGAGCTCGCCCTTGCGGGCCAACTCGGTGAGATCGCGACCGAAGGCTTTGAGCGCAGGAGTTTTGACTTCCTTTTTATCCCCGTCGCTACCCCCGCGACCCGAAGGAGTCCCGGCCTCTTCGGCACCGGTTTCGGCCTCGCCGCCGGAAAATTGAGGATCCAGTTCCCGTAAGATTTCGTTGCGGGTGCGCTCGATATCGATGTCGAGGGATTTGAGGACGCGGGCCGCTACCCCTTCGCCCTCGCGCAGGAGGCCGAGCAGAATATGTTCGGTGCCGACGTAGGAATGATTGAGGGCTTGCGCCTCCTTACCGGCGAGCGCCAAAACTTTTTTTACCCGCGGCGTGTAGGGGATGCTACCCTGAGTCTTGGACTCGGCACCGGTGCCTACTTGTTTTTCAACGGCTCCTCGAACTGTCTCCAAATCGAGGCCCATTTTCTGCAAGACACTGACCGCCACACCCTGCCCAAGCTTGATCAGCCCCAGCAGAAGATGCTCGGTGCCGACGTAGTTGTGATTGAAACGATCTGCCTCCTTGCGAGCCAAAGCGAGGACCTGTTGAGCGCGTGGTGTGAAGTTATTCATGAAAATTCGTGAGTAGAGTGGGAAAAAGTATTAGGCGTCTGCTAGGTTGTTGTAGCCGGGAGAAGAGAATTTCGCAAATTCGCAACGAAGTTGCTCGGCTCTCAGCCGATCTCGCTCATCGGAGTCGATTTCGGATCGACCGGCCCGGCGCCGAATGTGCCCAGGCTGAGCCTCAATGAATAGGCGATCAACGCCGACGCGGTGATCTTCCGGGAAGTAGCCCAGATCGACGCCCAACCGCACCAAAGAAAGCAAGTTCATGGCCTCGGATGAGCTGATCAGGTGGGCGTTTCTGAGAACACCAAAAGCACGGCCAATTTTATCGGGCAGCTTAGCAGGATCATTTTCCAGCAGACGATCCCGAGCATTGAGCTCATGCTCGACGATAGATTTGAGCACGTTCTGCAGGCGTTTGACGATGACCGCCTCGGCTTCGCCCAAGGTGGTTTGATTGGATATCTGGAAGATACTGCCGCTGGCATCGGAGCCCTCGCCGAATAGTCCTCGCACCACGATACCGAGTTGGTTGACTGCGCGCACGACCTTCTCCATCTGCCCCGCGATGACTAGCGCCGGCAGATGCATCATGGCCGATGCCCGCATGCCGGTGCCGAGGTTCGTCGGGCACGCGGTCAGGTAACCCAATTTCGGCGAAAACGCATAGTCCAACGACTGCTCCAAGGCGGTATCGAGCGAATCGATCAAGGCCCAAGCTTTGCGAAATTGGAAACCGGTGCGCAGGACCTGAATCCGCAAGTGGTCCTCTTCGTTGACCATGACCGAGACGCTCTGATCGCGATTGATCACCACCCCACCGCCGACGGTCGAGCCGCTTAGCTCACGACTGATCAAATGCCGCTCAACCAGCAGCTGTCTTTCCTGGGGATTAAGATCCTCA
>Ga0075109_1000830_pt1 | contig 20478 bp, 27 predicted proteins | sample AntAceMetag02UKD_FD_69798 | JGI IMG/M metagenome (GOLD analysis project Ga0075109, IMG submission 69798) | Saline lake microbial communities from Ace Lake, Antarctica - Antarctic Ace Lake Metagenome 02UKD | ecosystem: Environmental > Aquatic > Non-marine Saline and Alkaline > Saline | place...
GGATCACCTTCCGTGAGCTGGCATTGGCCGGCAAGATCCCGGGCGTCATCAAGTCGTCCTGGTAAAATATTTCAGTCGACGGGGGTTCGTCCCGAATCTCGGGGCCTGGATATGACCCGCCGACCGACACCAACAACATCCATTCATGACTGATCCAATTGCTGATTTACTCACGCGGCTGCGTAACGGCAGCCGCGCCAAGCTCGCTGAGTGCGCGATGCCTCACTCGAAGGTGAAGGCGAGCCTCGCTGCTATTCTTAAAAGTGAGGGCTACATTAATGATGCCATCGAGGGCATCGATGCCCGAGGTCATAAGACTCTCATTGTTAAGATGAAGTATGTGGGCGGCACCCCAGCACTTACCGGTTTAAAGCGCGTCTCGACCCCAGGTCGTCGCCTTTACTTCGGCTACGACGATATTCCGCGAGTGCTCAATGGTTTGGGCATTAGCATCCTCTCGACCTCCAAGGGTTTGATGAAGGACCAGGATTGCCGCCGCCAAAAGGCCGGTGGTGAACTCCTGTGTAACATTTGGTAATTAGGAGAACGCAATATGAGCCGCATCGGTAAACAACCCATTCCCGTCCCCGACAAGGTCAAGGTCGATATTTCAGGCCAGACCGTGTCTGTCGAGGGGCCCAAGGGAAGCCTCTCCAAGACTTTTAACAACGCAGCAACTGTGGTATTCGAAGACGGTGAGATCAAGGTCTCTCCGACCGACTCCACTCGGTTCGCGAACGCCATGTATGGCACCGCCCGCTCGATCATTGCGGGTATGGTGATCGGAGTAACTGAGGGGTTCGTGAAGGACCTCGAGATCTCCGGCGTTGGTTTCAAAGCGATTCTCAAGGGCAGCACCCTCGACCTCGCCTTAGGGTTTTCCCACCCCATCCTTTATCCGGTTCCGGACGGCATCAAAGTGACCGTCACCGACCAGACCCGAGTCAAAGTCGAGGGCGTCGACAAACAATTGGTCGGCGAAGTCGCGGCCAACATCCGTTCTTACTACCCGTGCGAGCCCTACAAGGGTAAAGGCGTCAAATACGCCGGTGAGCGAATCCGCCGCAAGGAGGGCAAGACCGTCGCCTAATTGGCTGAAAGGTAATCGCACCCATGAATTCAAAAATTAAATCTCAACTGCTGCAGAAGCGCAAATGGCGCATCCGCAAGAAGATCAACGGCACGGCCTCGCGTCCTCGCCTGTCCATCAAATTCTCTTCGAAGCACATCTATGCCCAAGCCATCGACGACGACTCCGGCCAAACCTTGGCTTACTTGTCCAGTCTCGATGTCGAACTGCGCAAACAGAAGCTCGCCGCCAATGTGTCTAGTGCCGAGACCCTCGGCAAGGCCTTCGCCGTCAAGGCGACTGCCGCTGGCATCACCGCCGTGGTCTTCGATCGCAACGGCGCCCGTTATCATGGCAAGGTTAAGACCTTCGCCGACGCCGCCCGTGATGGCGGTCTTAAATTCTAAGCACCATGGCTATGAGCACTCCCTCTGCTACTCCTCCTTCTAATGCCCCTGCGGGCCAAACCCGTGGTCCCGGTGGTAATGCTGGCCCTGGTGGCCGTGGTCCCGGCGGCGGCGGTCCCGGCGGTCGTGGTCCCGGCGGCGGCGGCCCCGGCGGTCGCGGTCCCGGTGGCGGCGGTCGCGGACCCGGTGGACGTGGTCCCGGCGGTGGTCGCGGCCCCGGCGGTCGCGGGCCTGGTGGTCGCGGCCCTGGTGGTCGCGGCCCCGGTGGTCCCCGCCGTGGCCGTGACAACGGCTCGTCGCAGGACGAAGGTCCTGAACTCTTTGAAAAGGTGGTTTTCATCAACCGCTGTTCCAAGGTGGTCAAGGGTGGCCGCCGCTTCAGCTTCTCGGCCCTTGTGGTCGTGGGTGACGGTAAGGGTCAAGTCGGGGTGAATCTCGGCAAGGCCAACGAAGTCCCGGAAGCAATCCGCAAGGGCACCGAAGGCGCCCGCAAGCACATGTTCAAGGTGCAGATCAAGAACGACACCATCCCGCACGAAGCCCTCGGCAACTCCGATGGTGGTAAAGTACTGATTCGCCCGGCCACGCCCGGAACAGGTTTGATCGCCGGTGGAGGTGTGCGTGCTGTTTTGGAGGCCGCTGGGGTCCATAACGTGCTTACCAAGTCTCTAGGCTCCAACAACCACCTCGCGGTCGTCAAGGCCACCGTAGCCGCCCTCAAGCAGCTTCGCGTGCATGCCACCATCAAGGAGCTGCGCGCTGCCAAGGGAGACACCGTTTAAAGTAATTTAGTCTGAATCCGAGTCCCAGAACACCAATTTGGTTTTGGGGCGCCCCTCCTGAGGAATATATATGAAACTACACGAACTCAAAAACGTTAAAGGTGCCATTCATCGCAAAAAGCGAGTAGGCACCGGCGAAGGTAACGGACACGGTAAAACCTCCGGTCGCGGTGGCAAAGGCCAGACCGCTCGCTCCGGTGGCGGAATCCGCATCGGCTTCGAAGGTGGCCAGATGCCGCTTTATCGTCGTCTGCCCATCCGCGGTTTTAACCGCGCTCGCTTCCGTGTCGAACCTGCGATTTTGAATGTGGGCGACCTCGTGAAACTCGACGAATCGGTCATTGAAGTTAACGCTGAGGGACTGGCCGCTGCTGGTATCATCCGCAAGGATGAGACTTACGTGAAGGTTCTGGGCGACGGTGAAATCACGCGCGCCATCAAGATAACGGCCAGCAAGTTTTCTGCGGCCGCCAAGGCCAAGATCGAAGCCGCCGGTGGCGAAGCCATCATCGCCTAAGTCTCGTGGATCTCGGATCGCGGCGCTCGAATTGGAGTTAAACTCCCCAATCCTGCCTCTTTCCGAAGTTCGAAGTCTGAATTTAGAAATTACCAAAAACCACCCGTGCTCTCCGCTTTCACGAACTCGCTGAAGATTCCCGAGCTTCGCCAACGTATTTTCTACACGTTGGCCTTGCTCTTCATCGCCCGGGTCGCGGCTGTTGTGCCGTTGCCAGGTTTGGATCCCGCTCCGCTCAAGCAATTTTTTGCTGATCAAACCGCGGCAGGTGAGGGCGCCTTGGTTGGCATGATGAACATGTTCACCGGAGGTGCGCTCGTGCAGGGAGCGATCGGCGCGTTGGGCATCATGCCTTACATCAGCGCGTCCATTATTTTTCAGCTGATGACGGCCGTCGTTCCGACCCTCTCGCGTTTGCAGCAAGAGGGTGACGTGGGGCGCCAAAAACTTACTCAATACACTCGCTATGCCACGGTGTTGATTTGTTTGGTGCAGGGCACCTTGTTGATTCTCGCTCTTGAGAATCCGGCCCGACTTTTCTCTGGATTTGATACCAACACCTACGGCGAAATCGTGATCGTGAGTAAAATGGGTTTCTTGATCACCTCCGTGATCATCATGACCGCTGGCACGATGTTGTTGATGTGGCTCGGTGAGCAAATCACCCAGCGCGGTATCGGGAACGGAGTTTCCCTGCTCATTACCGTGGGCATTCTCTCCGACGTCCCGGGTGCCGCCCAGGCCACTTACCAACTCTTCTTCGCTCCCGTCGGCGTGCAGACCCTAGGTTTACCGCAGGGCTTCATCATGTTGGCCCTGTTTATCTTGGTGACCATGGGTATTGTCATGGTGGTCCAAGGGCAGCGAAAGATACCGGTGCAATATGCCAAGCGAGTGGTGGGTAACAAAGTCATGGGCGGGCAGAGCTCATTTATGCCGCTGAAGGTGAACTACTCGGGTGTCATGCCCGTGATTTTCGCCAGCGCGATCCTGATGTTCCCGCAGCAGATTCTATCCCAGCTCGGCGCTGCGCTGGAGTTGGATTTTCTCGTCGATTTTGCCAATAATCTCCTGCGGGGAGACTGGTTCTACTACTTCAGCTTCGGTTTGCTGATTCTGTTTTTCAGTTACTTCTGGGTTTCGGTCATGTTCAAACCGATCCAGATTGCGGATGACTTGAAAAAATATGGCGGTTACATCCCAGGCGTCCGACCGGGTGAACCCACTGCCAAGTTCCTCGATTTCATCATGACGCGCCTCACGTTGGCCGGTGCGATCTTCCTCACCATCATTGCGGTCTTCCCGGATGTTCTGTTGTTCGAGCTCAACGTTCCTCAGCGGATTGCCATCTTCTTCGGCGGAACCGGTATGCTTATTACGGTGGGGGTGGTCTTGGATACTATGCGCCAAATAGAAACCTTCCTGCTGCAACGGCACTACGACGGATTCTTGAAAAAGGGTCGAGTGCGCGCTCGCTCCGGTGGTCAGCGCCCCGGAGCCCTCGGCGACGCCGCCAGCAAAGAGGCCGTCACCAAGCTGCTGACAGTCGTAGGAAGTATCTTTTTCTTCGGTATCGCGATCTGGTTATGGCGCCAGTATTCCGGCCAATAAAATAAACCCTTTACTTTGGCTGAGACCGTGTCCACGTTCTGGCCCCTTTCGCTGGGTTCAAGCCCGGCAAAGGCGAAACTTTTGGTCCTCGGACCACTTCCTACAGCCCTCGCTGTTCGATCCCGTTCTTTGAATTTTGAGCACGTCTCTGCTGCCCACCTGATCGGGCAGGAGATTTCGCGTCAAACTCCCGCCGGTACGCAAGCCCGGCGAGCGCAGGACCAGGGACTACTCGTCCCCGATCAAACCCTGCTGAGCGTCCTCCGACGCTGGTTTTGGATGCGCAAACCCGATGCGGGATTCGTTCTAAGCGATTTCCCGGCTACGTTGCTCCAAGCAAAAGTGTTCGATGAGTGGCTCGACGCCCGCGGCTCCGGTCTCACCGGTATCGTCGTCGACGAAGATACCTCGGTTTCTTCGACTCTCATCAACCATTACCGCACTCTCGGTCTAGATTTCATCTCGACTGAACAACTCATGGCTGCCTGATGGCGATTCCGATCAAAAATGATGTGGCCATCACGCGAATGCGTGAAGCGTGTGCGATCGCCTCAACTGTCCTGTATAAATTACGCGAGACGGTGAGGCCTGGGATCACTACTTACGACTTGGACCAATTAGGCCGCGATTTGATCGCTGACCTCGGCGCACGCAGCGCGTGTTATGGTTACCAAGTTGGTTCTCGACGCTTTCCGGCGTTTACTTGCCTCTCGGTGAACGAAGAAGTCGTTCATGGTATCGGCTCGCTTAAGCGAGTCCTCCACGACGGCGACATTATCGCTCTCGATGTAGTCCTCGAATACGAGGGTTACATTGGCGACAATGCGATCACCGTTCCGGTAGGAGAGACATCATCAGCTCGCCAAAAACTACTCCGAGTTACCGAAGAATCCCTTCGACTGGGCATTGCTCAGGCCAAGGTCGGTAACCGCATTGGGGATATTTCCCACGCGATCCAATCCCATGTTGAAAAGCATGGTTTTGGCGTCGTCCGCGACATGGTCGGACACGGTGTTGGTGTTTCGATGCACGAAGAACCGCAAATTCCCAACTTCGGGCGCCGCGGTTCCGGTGACCACATCCGACCCGGGATGACCTTGGCGATCGAGCCGATGGTAAACGCCAGTTCATGGCGCACCCGCACCCTCCGCGACGGTTGGACCATTGCCACGGCCGATGGCGCTGATTCCGCTCACTTCGAACACACGGTGCTCACCACTGAACAAGGTCCGGAGGTTCTTACCCTCCCTCGTCTTGATTCACCTGCATCTATTCACGCCCTCGCGTGAACCCCCTCATTTTCCACTTCTAACTCTCCTTAAATTCCCTCAACTAAACTTCCATTATGCCACGTCTACTTGGTGTTGATATTCCTGCAAAGAAGAAGCTCTCCTACGCTCTTCGCTACATCTACGGTATCGGTCCGCAACGGGCCGATCTGATCGTCGCCGAAACTGGCCTCGATCCTGACATGCGGTCCAATGATCTCGATGAGGAGCAACTCAATAAGATCCTTAACTGCATCACCGAGCACAAGTGGGTGGTCGAGGGCGACCTCCGCCGCGAAATCACCGGTAACCTCAAGCGCCTCCAAGCGATCGGTTGTTACCGTGGTATTCGCCATCGCCGCAGCCTCCCGGTTCGCGGCCAACGCACCAAGACCAACAGCCGCACCCGCAAGGGACCTCGTAGCACTGTTGGTGTCACCAAAAAATAATTTAAACCGTCATGGCTGAAAAGAATTCCAAATCCGAAAAAGAAGAGACCAAGGCGGCTGCAGCTCCTAAAGCTGCTACCGCTGCTACCGCCAAGGGGGCCGAAGGTGCCGCCGCTCCCGCCGAAAAGGCACCGGAGTTGATTGGTGGCGTCTCCAAGCAACCCACCGCGGAAGACCTGCTCAAGGAGGAGTTGGGTTCCGTCAAGATCCGCAAGGCCAAGGGCTCGAAGAACGTCTCCAGCGGCGTGGTTAATATCCTCGCTTCGTTCAACAATACCATCATCTCGATCACCGACCCAAAGGGCAATGTGATCTCTTGGTCCAGCGCCGGTAAGTGCAATTTCCGCGGCTCGCGGAAATCCACCGCCTATGCGGCTCAAGTCGTTTCCCAAAACGCGGCCCGCGCTGCCATGGCTCACGGCCTGAAGGACGTGGTAATCAAGGTAAACGGTCCCGGTCTCGGCCGCGACAGTGCGGTCCGTGCCATCCAAGCTATCGGTTTGGAAGTCACCTCTATTATCGATGTCACCCCGGTGCCGCACAACGGTTGCCGTCCGCCCAAGCGCCGTCGCGTTTAATCGGTTCGTTACATCACAGAATTTCAACCTTTAAGAATTACTTTCCATGGCCCGCTACATTGGACCCACCACTCGCCTCAGCCGCCGCTTCGGTCAGCCGCTGTTTGGCGCCACTAAAGCTTACGAAAAGCGCCCGTATCCACCTGGCCAGCACGGTCCTCGTCTTCGGCGCAAATTTTCGGAATACGCTATCGGCCTCAACGAAAAGCAGAAGCTTCGCTATGTTTACGGCCTGCTTGAGCGCCAATTCCGCCGCACCTTCGAAAAGGCCAAACGCGAAAAAGGTGTTACCGGCGAGCGCTTTCTGCAGCTCCTCGAGACCCGTCTCGACAGCGTCGTTTACTCGCTCGGCTTCGCCAAGTCGCGGGCGGCCGCTCGTCAAATTGTCAACCACGGTCACGTCCGCGTGAACGGGGGTAAAGTCGACATCGCCAGCTTCACCGTAAATCCCGGCGACGAGATCATGATTAAGGACACGCCCACCTCTCGCCAGATCGCCACCCGCAATCTCGAGGAGACGCGGGCCCGCAATGTTCCCGGTTGGCTCACGCTCAATGGTGAGACCTACACCGGCGTCGCCAACCGTCTCCCCACTCGCGAAGAGATGACTCAAGATATCAACGAGCAGTTGATCGTTGAGTTCTACTCCCGCTTCTAATTTCGGACCGCTCCCCCCTCAGAATTTAAATCGCTTAAAGCCATGCCAAAACGTCTCGGAAAGTTCGAACTCCCAAACAAACTCACCAAAGTGGAGGAAGGATCCACTTCCACTTACGGTAAGTTCCTCGCCGAGCCTTTCGAGGCCGGTTACGGCCACACGATCGGCAACTCGCTGCGTCGCGTGCTCCTCAGCTCCATCGAAGGAGCGGCCATCACTTCGATCAAGATCGAAGGCGTGAACCACGAGTTCCAAAGCATCGACGGCGTCGTCGAAGATGTTACCGACATCGTACTCAACCTGAAAAAGGTGCTGATCGTCTCCGCTAGCGAGCAAGACGAGATCGCGCTTTTGCTCCGCGTCACCCGTCAAGGTGCCGTTACCGCCGCAGACATCCAAGCCGATGCCAACATCACCATCGTCAACCCTGACCAAGTGATCTGCACCCTCGACACCGAGCGCGCCTTCGAAGCCGAAATCACCATCAAAACGGGTCGGGGCTACTGCCCGGGTGACCTGAACAAAAAAGAGGAGCAAGCCATTGGCGTGATCCCCATCGATTCGCTGTTCTCTCCGGTTAAGCTCGTCAAGTATGCCGTTGAGGCGACCCGCGTGGGCCAAATCACCGACTACGATAAACTTGTGCTCGAGATCTGGACCGACGGTCGGATCTCTCCGGATGACGCCCTCAAGCAAGCTGGTTCGATCCTCAAACATCACCTCGATGTCTTCGACAATGTCTCGCACGAGAATTTCGAGTTCGATAACCAGCAGTCCGAAGTCAGCGAAGAGCAGAACAAGCTCCGCAAACTCCTCAACATGTCGGTCAACGAGATCGAACTGTCGGTGCGGGCCGCCAACTGCTTGAACAACGCGAATATCACTACGGTCGGCGAACTCGCCATGAAGACCGAGCAGGAGATGCTCAAGTATCGTAACTTCGGCAAAAAGTCCCTCAACGAAATTAAGGACAAGTTGGAAGACCTCGGTCTTTCCCTCGGCATGAAGTTTGACGAGCGTTTACTCGACACGAAAAAAGAGCTCTGAGTCGGCTCAGAGCCGGAAGTAACAAATATCAAGTAACAAGAGGACGGTCACAGCTTCGTGGCCCCTTGCGTTACTCCACAATTCTTTGCCTTCGCGCCGCCCCGCCGCTCAACGCTGCAGCGTGGTAGCCGATCGGAGGCGATCACCACCAAACACACACTACAATGCGTCATAGAGTTCATCGTCAGTCCCTAGGTGTGACCCGCGAACATCGCGCGGCCATGCTCGCCAATATGTCGGCTTCCTTGATCACCCACGGGCGAATCAAGACCACCATCACCAAAGCCAAGGCCCTGCGTCCCTTCATCGAGAAGATCGTCACCAAGGCCAAAAAGGCGTTGGCCAAAACCGAGAAAAAGGACAAGCTCCACTTGCGTCGTTTGGCCGTGGCCGACGTCCGGGACGAGTCCGCAATTTCCCTGCTCTTCGATGAGAAGGTCTCTGAGTTTGAAAACCGTCCGGGTGGTTACACCCGCATCTACAAGCTGGGTCCCCGTAAGGGCGATGCCGCTGAGATGGCGTTGATCGAATTCGTCAAGGCTGATGATCCTGGTTATAAGAAGCCAAAGAAGAAGGGCGCCGCCAAAGCCAAAAAGGCGGTCGAAGCGACTCCGGTCGCAGAGACTCCCGCCGAGGCAGCTCCAGTTGCGGAGGCGGAAGCCGAAACCAAAGCTGCAGTTCCGGCTGAAGCCGACGTCGTAGCTCCCGCCACCGAGAAGCCTGCTGACGAAGACAAGAAGGCTTAACCGCCTACTTTGATTTTCGAATCTTTCCACGCCGTTCCACTTGGTGGGACGGCGTTTTCTTTGGTCTCGCGAGGCGAGATTCGACCCGCCGCTTGTGCTAGGGGGAAATTCCTCTTCGTTAGGCATTACCTATGTTCAATCTGACCACTGGAACCGTCATCTACAGTCTGTTGGTGGCGGCGTTTTTCCTCGGTTTGTGGATTTACTATGATCGACGCGACCACGCTCGATTTGAGGCCGAACGTCGCCGCACCATTTTCCACTGCGGGCGTTGCGATAATGTCTATGCTGCCCGCGGAGAGTGCGCGGAGGCGAATTGCCCTCAATGTGGTCACCCCAATGGCCGCTTACGATTCTGACGCATCGTGCTTCGCCGTCGGTAGCTGGGGGCAATCTCTCTTGGGTTGCGTTCTGTCCCCTCGGCTAATCCTCGATTTTTCATGATCTGCGTTCGCCCCTTAGCAGTGCGCACCGGATTCACCCAAGAGATCAGCCCCTACGCTTTCTGGCCCGGCCCGTTCTGGAGGGAACATAACTGCTTTTATTTGTCCACGGTTACCAAGCTGGCGACGTTCTCGCGGCACCTGCTGTACCGGTGGACGGGGCGAAATCACGGAGCAATGCGCTAATCGTCGCCTGCCAACAGATGGTCAATCTGTTGGATCAGACCGCTAATTTTCAGCTTGAACAGTTTTTTCTTATCGGCTTTACCCGGGCTTTTTCGACGGGCAACCGAGACGTCGAGATTGGTCGATTTGGCGGCTACCTTGTCCGTAAATTTGATGGAGGCCCCTACCTTCAGCGCGGAGGAGTTTAGCACCCTGGATAAGAACCCGCGTCCTATTTTAGCAGCCGGCCTCAAGCTAGTCGCTCCGGCGGGTGATTATGATGATACCAAGCTGATAAACATCGGAAGCAATCGTTGGGGGGGCGCTTAAGTTTGGGTTATATTCAACCCCTCGCCGAACGTTGGATTCTAGAGCTCTTATGGGCACTTGGTTCTATGGTGACGACCGCGATTTCGTTGCCGGGGTTCGCGAACAGGATCCGGTTACGGTATTCGATATCAGCCTGATTCATTGCGTCCGGCCGGGATTTTGGGCTTCGATCAATGGCACCTTTTACACCGGGGGCCGCTCGACCGTAGATGGGATTACCAACCTCGATTATCTGCAAAATTCCCGGATCGGGTTCTCCGTCACCTATCCAATAACCCCGCGCCAGCTCCGGAAACTGAGTTTTACCAATGATATCGCGACGGAGTTTGGCGGCGATTACAGCTCGATCAGTTTATCCTACGGTTATCGTCTGAAATGACTTGAGCGGTTGAGCGACCGACGAAATTGAGCTGGATGCTCATCGTCACTTGATATCGGCAAGACACCTGCTTTTGCTCACGAATGGCTCAGACGATTGCCGTTCTCGATTTCGGTTCCCAATACACACAGATCATTGCACGACGCATTCGCGAGTGTGAGGTCTACTCTAAGATCTACCCCTTCGCGACTACCGCGGAGGAGCTTAAGGCCGACGGGGTGGTGGGTATCATCCTATCGGGCGGTCCGAGCAGCGTCTTCTTGAAAGACGCGCCGATGCCGGACAAGGCGATCTTCGATATGGGAATTCCCGTGCTCGGGATATGCTATGGTCTCCAGCTCATGGGCAAGATGCTGCGCGGCAAAGTCGTTCGTTCCAAAGAGCGCGAGTTTGGCCTCGGCACCTTGGCCATCGGCAAACCAGGTCGCCTGTTCTATCGCTTGCCCCGCAAGCTTAGCGTATGGAACTCCCATGGCGATAAAGTCACCGCTCTACCTCCTGGATTCAATGCCATTGGCACGACCGGCAATTCGCCCTTTGCGGTCATCGAAGATCGGAAACGCGATTTCTACGGCATCCAATTTCACCCCGAGGTGTTTCATACCGAGCGCGGTGTCGACGTGATCCGCAATTTCCTCCTCCGGGTATGTAAGGTGTCTCCCGATTGGACGACCGCCGACTACATCAAACACTCGATTAAAGAGATCCGCAAAAAAGTCGGTAAATCACGCGTCCTTTTGGGTTTGTCCGGCGGCGTTGATTCGTCCGTCGCGGCAGCGTTGATCCACCGAGCTATCGGCAAACAACTTACCTGTGTTTTTGTTGATAACGGACTACTCCGGAAAGGGGAGCGCGAATCGGTCGAGGCGCTCTACGGTAAGCACTTCAAAATTGACCTGCGCGTGGTCGACGCATCCCGACTCTTTCTGCGTCGCCTCAAAGGCGTCGAGGAACCGGAGCTGAAGCGTAAGATTATCGGCAATACGTTTGTGAACGTTTTCGAGAAATCACTGAAGACGATCGGTCACGCTGACTTCCTAGCGCAAGGCACCCTGTATCCCGATGTGATCGAGTCGGTCGCCATCGGGAATAACCCGGCCGCTTTGATCAAGAGCCACCACAATGTGGGCGGTCTGCCGGATCGCATGAAACTCAAGTTGCTCGAACCGCTGCGCGAGTTGTTCAAAGACGAGGTTCGCGCCGTCGGCTCCGCCCTCGGCCTGCCCAAGGAAGTCGTCTGGCGCCAACCGTTTCCAGGCCCCGGCCTCGGCGTGCGGTTACTCGGGGATATCACCAAAGCCAAGCTCGAGGTGCTTCGGGAAGCGGACGCGATCCTGATGGAAGAAATGAAAGAGTCCGATTGGTATTGGAACGTTTGGCAGTCTTTCTGTGTCTTCCTTCCCGTGAAGTCCGTCGGAGTCATTGGAGATGAGCGTAACTACGCTTGGGTCATTGCGATCCGCGTGGTGGAGAGCATCGATGCCATGACGGCCGATTGGACGAAACTCCCCTACGATTTACTCGCCCGTATCTCCAATCGGATTACCAATGAAGTCCGGGACGTTTCCCGCGTGGTGCTCGATATCAGTTCGAAGCCGCCCGCTACCATCGAATGGGAGTAAGTAATGCCCGGAGTCGCGTTGCCACCACTTGCTTGATGTATTCACCTCTTTCAGAAATCCTTTATTGAACAACCCCATGAAATCCTCGCTGCGTTTCCTCCTCCCCTTGGTTCTGTTGGTCGCCCCCGTGCGCGCCGATTCGGATCAAGTCATTTCGCTCGCCCGATCCTATCTCGGCACGGCGTCCGCCCTCGATGCGGTCTCCTCGGTGAGCTACAAGGGGACTTTGGTCTCTAGCTCCACCAATGCTGAGGGTGAAACTCAATCGACGACCGCGATGATTGAAATTCTATTTGCCGAACCGTTTTTTCAGCGGATTCGGATCACGACCCCCGAGCGGGTGGAAATCACGGCGCTCGATGATTTCGAGGCTTGGCAGCGTATTTCCAATCCGGCTGATGCTACCCAGTGGCGCATGACTTTGCTGGACACCGAGCAAATCCGGCGACTGCGCGCGAACACATGGGAGAACCTTTCGTTCTTCCAAGGCATTGGGCGGGTCGGTGGCGAGGTCGAGGACCTCGGTATCGTCGAAGCCGACGGTAAACGTCTGCACAAGCTTTCATTCGATCATGACTACGGCATCGTTTTCTATCGCTTCTTCGACCCGAGGACGGGCCGACTGGTGTTCAGCGAAACGGATACTGGTGCCCGCATCATCGAATCGGGAGAGAACATCATCAATGGGGTGCGGTTCCCCAATCAAGTGGTGACGCTTTCGGAGCGAGCGGATGGCTCCGAGCAACGGGTCCAAGTCGATTTCGAGCAGATTCAAGTCAACCAGCCGATCGACCGCACCCTCTTCCGCGTGCCCACCATTACTCGCAATTAAGCGGGAAGTTTTTGGTGGGACTTGCGGAAGCGGCCCTCCTTAAGGCAGGTTGAGCGCGATTGTGCGTCTGATAAACTATAATTCCTCCTCGGCTCGAGCAGCTCTCGCCAAGTTTTGTGCGGGATCGATTGTGCCGCCCGAAATCACCGCCAGCGTTGCCGCTATTCTCGACGATGTGCGCCAGCGCGGCGACGCCGCAGTCATCAAGTATGCGAGGCAGTTCGACGGCGCGACTTTGTGGCCGCGGGATTTCCGGGTTCGTCCGGCATCCCTCCCCGCCGCCGCTAAGCGTTTACCGTCGGCAGAAATGCACGCGATGAAAGCGGCTTTGAAGAACATCAAGTCCTTTAACCAGCACGGCCTCCCGGAAAACTGGACGGCCAAGAATCCGCAGGGCGGCGAAGTCGGTGAGCGTCATCACCCCATCCAGCGCGTCGGGCTTTACGTTCCCGGTGGAGAAGTCCCGCTCGTGTCGACCGTATTGATGACCGCGACTTTGGCGAAAATCGCGGGTTGTCCGGAGATCGCGGTGTTTACGCCGTCGGACGCGACGGGCAAGGTTGCCGATGGATTGTTGGCGGCGTTGCACCTTACTGGCGTGACTGAAGTCTACCGCATCGGCGGTGTTCATGCCGTCGGGGCGATGGCCTACGGCACCAAAACTATTCGGGCGGTCGACAAAGTTTATGGGCCCGGCAATGCCTACACCTGCGAGGCCAAACGTCAGGTTTTTGGTACCGTCGGAGTCGATAGTCTGCCTGGCCCTAGCGAAGTTATGGTCATCGCGGATGAATCAGCCCGCGTCGATTTTGCGGCCGCCGATCTATTAGCGCAGGCCGAGCATGGTTCTGGCCGAGAAAAAATTTATCTGGTCGGCACATCCCGGGCCGTAATTGATGCGATTGCCGCGGAAGTCTCGCGGCAATTACCCGCCTTGGGCCGTAACGAAAAAGCGCAACGGGTCCTCACCGATGGCTTTCTGGTAATCCAAGCCGAGTCACTCGAGCAGATCGCCGAAGTGGCCAACTATGTCGCGCCAGAACATCTGGAGTTATTGGTCGAACCGGCCGCAGCGCGGAAGCTCGAACGCACGATCACCACGGCGGGCGCGCTAATGATCGGTAACGATACGCCGACGGCTCTGGGCGATTTTACCGCCGGTCCAAGTCACGTCCTGCCGACGGGCCGGGCCGGTCGATTCTTCAGCGGATTGCGGGTGGCTGATTTCATGCGTCGGACCAGCATTATTCGTTACGACTCCAAATCTGTTATAGCGGGTGAACGGGTGGTGCGGGCCTTTGCGCGAATGGAACAACTCGACGCGCACGGACGCTCCGCCGCGATTCGAGTGCAGAAATAAGCTAAGGCCTTGCCGCGATCACCCCGGACCCCGTTTTCCCTATCGATGAAGTCCCCATCTCAGCTTGCTCGACCTCACGTGCCCTCGTTGCACGCGTATGCGCCGGGCTTTCAGCCGACCGGGGGAGGGTGGATCAAACTCAACACCAATGAGAGTCCCTACCCATCGAGCCCCAAGGTAGCGCCCGCGATTATCGCGGCGCTGGGCACCGATGCCTCGGGTCTGCGGCTTTATCCGAGTCCGACGAGTGCGGCGTTGCGCCAACAGATCGCCATTCGGCATGGCTTGGCGGCGGACCAAATTATCGTGGGCAACGGTTCCGACGATATTCTCAATCTGTTGATGCGGGTGTTTGGCGGCGCCTCGGTGGCTACCGGATTCACGCTGCCAAGCTACTCCCTGTATCCGGTGCTGGTGGCCATCCAAGACGGCCGCTCTGAGTTGCTGGAATTTGAGCGGGAAATGAAGTTGCCGATCTCGCGGATCGCGGATTCGTCTGCGTCGGCGTTTTTTCTGACCTCACCAAACGCGCCGACGGGCGTTGGGTTTCGCACCAGCGAAATCGAGGAGATCCTGAAATCCTTTGCCGGAATGCTCATCGTCGATGAGGCCTACGCGCCCTTTGCCGAGGAGAATGCGATTGAGCTGTTAGCGCGGTATCCTCGCTTGGTGGTGGTGCGCACGCTGTCGAAAGCTCATGCTCTCGCCGGTCTCAGATTGGGTTATGCGCTCGCCAGTGCGGAGACGATTGGTCTGCTCGATCGGGTGCGCGATAGTTACAACGTGAACCACCTTTCCCAGGTGGCCGGGGTGGCGGCGCTAGCCGATGATTCCTACTACGATGAGGTGATCCGACGGATCAAAACCACGCGCGATCATTGGCTGAAAAAATGGCGGAAGCGCGGTTGGTTTATTTATGACTCGTCCGCCAATTTTCTGTTTGTCGAACCACGCAACGCGGTCGGCGCGGCGGGACCGGCGATTGCGGTGGAGTTGTTCGAATTCCTCAAAGCGCGCCAAATTCTGGTGCGCGCCTTCCCTAGCCACGCCTTGACCGCACCGTTTCTGCGAATCAGCGTCGGCTCCGACGGCGAGATGCTCGCCGTCGATGAAGCAATCCAAGCATGGCTGACTCCCGGTCCATAACTCTCTCTCGCAAAACTGCTGAAACCGACATCGAGCTTTCACTCTCGGTGGACGGCACCGGTGTATCTTCGATCAATACGGGAGTCCCGTTTTTCGATCACATGCTCACGCTTTTCGCCAAGCACGGTTTGTTCGACCTCAACGTGAAATGTGTCGGTGACGTGGATGTCGACTATCACCACACCGTGGAAGACGTGGGCCTCGTGCTTGGTGAGGCCTTTAAGCAAGCCCTTGGCGACAAAAAGGGTATCCGTCGTTATGGATTTTTTATTCTGCCCATGGATGAATCCCTGGCTCGCATCGCCGTCGATATCGGTGGCCGGCCGCATCTGGTTTACTCTGCTGATGCGCCGACAATGTTTGTGCGCGATTTCAATATCATTTTGGTCAAGGAATTTGCCCGTGCTTTCAGCAACGCGCTCGGGGCGAATCTCCACGTGAAACTCGTTTACGGGGAGGAGCCGCATCACGTCGCCGAGGCCATCTTTAAGTGTCTGGCGCGCACCATGGATATCGCGACCCAGATCGATCCGCGGGCGGGCGACAGCCTGCCGTCGACCAAGGGTGTGATCTGATTTTGGCGCTGATCGGATGTCGGGCTTAAGGCCCATGCCTAAGTCCCGAGTCCAAATTTCCTCAATATACCTATGATTGCAGTCATCGATAATGGCATCTGCAACCTACGCAGTGTGACCAAGGCGCTCGAAACCGTCGGGGGAAAACCGGTGGTGGTGGGAACCCCGGCCGAGCTCGATGCCGCTGGCGCCCAAGGCCTAGTGTTACCGGGGGTGGGGGCGTTGCGCGATTGCGTGGCTTCGCTGCGCGAGACCGGCTTGGCCGATAGCGTGCAGGATTGGATCGGGGCGGATAAGCCCTTCTTGGGTGTGTGTTTGGGCATGCAGGCGCTCTTCGAGCGATCCGAAGAGGGCGACATCGCGGGCCTGGGGATTTTTCGCGGGGCGGTGAAGCGCTTCGTGCTGCCGGCGAAATACAAGATTCCCCACATGGGTTGGAACACCATTGAGTTTGTGCAGCAGGAGTCTCCATTGCGGGGAGCGTTGGCCGTCACCGGGGAGTCCTTTTATTTTGTGCACAGTTATCACTGTGTGCCCGAGGATCAGGATTTGATTCTGGCTGCGGCTGATTACGGCGGGAGTTTCACGGCGGCGATTGGTCGCGGGCGGTGTTTTGCCACCCAATTCCATCCTGAGAAAAGTCAGGCCAAGGGACTGCAATTATACCGAAATTTTGTTCAATTGGCGGCGGGCAATGTTGCGTAACGGTGCGGAAATCATAAGGCTTGCCAATTACATGCATGGCATAGGCCTATGATTGCCGTTTTATCATCCACTGGTTGGGTGTTTGCTTTGCATCACCAATTAACTCGCTTTCGATAACATCCCTTATGGCCAAGACCGCTACTCTCAAGATTGACGACCAAGAACTCGAACTTCCCGTAATCATCGGGACAGCAGGCGAGAAGGCAGTAGATGTGCGTAAACTGCGCTCCACCACAGGCTACATCACCTACGATGAAGGCTTCGGTAATACAGGCTCCTGCCAGAGTGAAATTACCTACATCGATGGCGAGATGGGTATCCTACGCTACCGCGGATACCCCATCGAGCAGTTGGCCGATAAGTGCAATTTCGTCGAGGTCGCTTACCTCGTTATTTATGGCGAGCTGCCTACTCCCGAGCAACGAGCTCAGTTTTCCGCGAGTCTGACGCGAGAGGCGCCGATCCGCGAGGGCATGGTGCGTTTCATCCAAGGATTCCCCCGGGGCGCTCATCCGATGGCGGTTTTGTCGTCGAGCTTGAACGCATTGGGTGCCTACTACTCGCATATTGCCTCTAATAATCACCAGCGGGATTTAGAGTATTTTGATGACGCGGCGGCGATCGCTTTGTCGAAAGTGCGAACCATCGCCGCTCACTCCTATCGGGTGGCGCGGGGTAAGCCGCTCAATTACCCGAAGCCTACTCTCGGCTATGCAGAGAATTTTCTGCATCTGATGTTCTCCGATCCGTACAGTGAATACGTCCCGACTCCTGAGGTAGCCTCGGCGATCAACCTCTTCCTGTTACTCCATGCCGAGCATGAGCAAAACTGCTCCACTTCTACCGTCCGGATGGTTGCATCCTCTGGTGCCAATTTGTTCGCATCCACCTCAGCCGGGGTAAGTGCGTTGTGGGGGCCTCTTCATGGTGGCGCCAACCAAGCGGTCCTGCAGATGCTCAATAAAATCCATGCCGATGGCGACGACGGGTCCAAATTCATCGACGCGGCCAAGAACGGTAAGGCTCGCCTGATGGGCTTTGGCCATCGCGTCTACAAGAATTACGATCCACGGGCTAAGATCATCAAAGGCAGCTTCGATAAAGCCTTGGAAAGTCTCGGCATTACCGACGATCCTTTGCTGGACATCGCCCGTAATTTGGAATCCGCCGCCCTCAGCGACGACTACTTCATCTCCCGTAAGCTCTATCCGAACGTGGACTTCTATTCAGGTCTCATCATGAACGCCCTGAAGATTCCGGAGGATATGTTCACGGTGATGTTTGCGATTGGGCGCATGCCAGGTTGGATCGCGCAGTGGCATGAGGTGGCTTCTAATCCAAAATCTAGGATCAACCGCCCCCGCCAAATCTACGTGGGGCCGATGACGCGCGATGTGCCATAAACACCAGTCCGGCGCGACGCAGCGGCTCCGCCCCCGCTGACCAGCAAATTTGGAAGCACGCTCCGCATGGGCTGAGCGTGCTTTTAGTTTTGGCGGTCCCCGGGCGCTGCTTTGGCAATCGGGCGAATTCTTCAGGTGGCTCGACCATTTTTTCGAATTCGCTCCTTTATTTGCGAGCTTAGTTGATCGATGGATTGCAGGTGCCCTTGATCGATCCATGAATCGCATCCCGGCCTTGGCGTAAAAGCGGGGTTGGTTTAACGCTATAACTCTTATGAAATTATTCCGATTTGGTTCCCCTGAACGTGAAAAACCCGGCGTGCTTTTGCCCGACGGCCGTTCGATTGATGTATCGGCGTTTGGCTCCGATTTTGACGAGAAGTTTCTTGGTGGTGATGGCCTCTCCCAATTAAAAGCCTGGCTGGTTGAAAACGCCGATTCCGCTCCCGCGGTCGCCGCCACCGAACGCATCGGTCCGTGCATCGCGCGTCCGAGTAAGATACTTTGCGCGGGGCTCAACTATCGCGACCACGCGAAGGAGTCGGGCATGGCGATTCCGGCGGAACCGATCTTGTTCACCAAGGCGACCAGTGCCTTGGTCGGGCCGTTCGATGACGTGGTGATTCCCCGTGGCGCCGAGAAAACAGATTGGGAAGTAGAGCTGGCGATCATCATCGGCCAGCGGGCGAGTTACGTCGCTGAAGCCGATGCACTCAATCACGTCGCGGGCTACGCGGTGATGAACGACGTAAGTGAGCGCGCCTGGCAGCTCGAACGCGGGGGCCAGTGGATGAAGGGTAAAAGCGCCGACACCTTTGCGCCGTTGGGTCCTTACCTCGTAACCCGCGATGAGGTCCCGGATCCGGAAAACCTGAACCTGTGGTTGTCGCTCAACGGTAAACGCGTGCAGGACAGCTCCACGGCTCAAATGATTTTCGGGGTGGCCCAGCTCGTCAGCTACATCAGCCAATTTATGACATTATTGCCGGGCGATGTGATTAGCACCGGCACGCCTCCCGGGGTGGGGATGGGCATCAAACCAAACCCGGTATACCTCAAGGCGGGCGATGTAATGGAGCTCGAAGTCGAAGGTCTCGGCGTCCAACGCCAAGACGTGGTGAGCATCGGTTAAAGGACCCCCTGATGGAAAACGTTTGGACAGAACGCACCGCGATTCTCACCGGCGGAGCCGCCGGCCTCGGCTTAGCGACGGCACAGCGATTGATGAATCGCGGGGTGCGGGTCGCTCTTTTTGATGCTCGCGATGATGCGTTGGCGCGGGCGCGCAGTCATTTGGGCGATGGCGTGCTGACTCAAGGCGTCGACGTGACCGACGAGGCGGCGGTGGCTGCGGCCGTCAATCGAGTCTTCGAAACGTGGGGGCGGATTGATATCCTGATCAACTCGGCGGGTATTACGGGCCAGACCAATTTAAAAACCCACGAGATCGATATGGTCGATTTCGCCCGCGTGATGGCGGTGAATGTCCATGGTATCATGCACACGTTCAAAGCCGTTGCGCCTCACATGTTGGCGCGAGGGTTTGGCCGCGTCTTGAATGTCGCTTCGGTGGCGGGCAAAGAGGGGAACGCGGGCATGGCTTCCTACTCCGCGTCGAAGGCCGCCGTGATCGGGCTCACCAAGTCGCAAGGCAAGGAATACGCGCAATCGGGCATCTCGATCAACGCCATCGCTCCGGCGGTGGTGCGCACGGAAATTGTGGCCGCCATGCCTCCGGCTCAAGTGGACTACATGACCGCGAAGATCCCGATGGGGCGGTGTGGCACGGTCGAAGAATTTGCGACCCTGGCCGAGTATGTCGTCTCGGCGGAAAACAGTTTCACCACTGGTTTCTGTTTTGATCTCACGGGCGGTCGCTCGGTCTATTGAGTTCGATGCTGATTACCATCATCGTGCCGGCTTTTAATGAAGCGGGTCTTTTGCCTGAGTCGCTTGATCGGATCAAACGCTCTGCGGCCGTGCTGCATGACCGCGGATGGCGCACGCAGTTGGTGGTGTGTGACAACAATTCTACCGATGCGACGGCCGAGATTGCCCGCGCGGCCGGGGCTGAAGTGATTTTCGAACCCATCAACCAAATTGCGCGCGCGCGGAATCGAGGGGCTTCGATTGCGCAGGGGGATTGGCTGTGGTTTATCGACGCTGATTCGCATCCTTCGGCGGAGCTCTTCGCCGCCACCGCCGCGGAGGTTGAACGGGGCCGGGCGGTCGCGATCGGCACCACGTTTAAGTTTGAGAACGTCGATCCGATTGTTCACTTGGCGGCGGGAATTTGGAAAATGTGGAGCCTGCTATTTTCGCATATGGCGGGTTCCTATATTGCCGTAGAAGCCCGGGCGTTTAGCGAGATTGGGGGATTCTCCGA
>Ga0075109_1000835_pt1 | contig 20447 bp, 13 predicted proteins | sample AntAceMetag02UKD_FD_69798 | JGI IMG/M metagenome (GOLD analysis project Ga0075109, IMG submission 69798) | Saline lake microbial communities from Ace Lake, Antarctica - Antarctic Ace Lake Metagenome 02UKD | ecosystem: Environmental > Aquatic > Non-marine Saline and Alkaline > Saline | place...
GTGGTGGCGCAGTTGCTTTGTAAGCGATTGCCCAAGGGGCGTTGCGCGGTGCATGAGATTTTACTCAAGCACGAGGCGTTACCGAACGTGATTCGCAGCGGTCAAATTTCGAACATCCGGGCGATCATCGAGGGCGGTAAAAATGACGGCATGACCACGATGGACTGGAGTTTGATGGATCGGGTGAAAGACAAGACGATTTCCGCGAAAGAAGCCTACATGAAATCGTCCAACAAAGCCCTCTTCTTTCCCCTGCTGAAGCCGGGCGAGTTGGATGCAGACCACTAACTTTCGATCGGACGGATTTATGGTTAAAGGGACGAGTAAATGGGGTGACCAATCAGTTTTCCGGCGAGTGCTGGGGCCGGTGGGTTTCGCGATTGGACTTGTTTTGCTGGCTGGTTGTGTCGGGCCGTTAAGGGAGGCGCCACGGGAGCCGATTTATACGAGTGCGGCGGACCGCACGGCGGAGCAAACGGCGGTGCTCAAGCAAATTTGGAAGCTGGTCGACAAGCGATTCTATGCGCAGGACTACAATGGGGCGAATTGGGAAACGGCTTATGATCGCTATGCAGAACGGGCGGGAGCGGCGATCGGCACTACGGCATTTTACGAAGTGATCAATGCGATGTTGGAGGAGCTGGATGATGCTCACACCGGGGCAATGTCTCCGATCGAAAGTTGGGAAGACTTAATGGCTTCGCGTGCTTTTGTCGGGATCAATTTGGAACGGATCGACGATCAATGGGTGGTCGTGGATTTGCGGCCGGCAAGTGCGGCAGAAGAAGCGGGAGTCAAGATCGGGTGGATCGCGCAGGCGCGGGATGGCGAGGTGCTCCAGGCCGAAGGGTTTTCGTTTCGCAACGAACCGGGACGGGCCTATGCGTGGACTTTCTTGGATGAGCAAGATCGGGAGACGGTCGTGACGATGACCGCTCGCACTTTAGCCACGCGAATGCCGCCGGTGGAGCGGGCGTCCCCGCAGGGGTGGGTCTATCTTCGTTTCGATGAGTTTGAAACGAGCTACCATACTTGGTTACGCGAGCGATTGGCAGCGAATCGGGATGCTCCGGGGGTGATTTTAGACTTAAGGCAGAACAGTGGAGGGGCGGTTTGGTCGCTGGAGCGGGTCATCAATGATTTCTTTAAAGATCGGGTGTCTTATGGGGCGTTTGTTTCGCGAAAAGGACACCGCGATAAAGAGAAGTCTGCTTGGCGCGATGGCGTAGGATTTGATGGCGACCTGGTGGTTTTGGTGGGAGCGGCATCGGCGAGTTCGGCGGAGATTCTCGCTCATGTTTTCAAGCACTATGATCGTGGCGTCTTGATTGGGCGACCGACGGCGGGGGCGGTGGTGGCCAGCCGTTTTTTTCGACTGCGAGATGGCGGGGAGTTGCAGATGGGAATTTACGATTTCGAGTCACTCAGTGGCGATCGGCTGGAGGGAAACGGCGTAGCGCCCGACATCGTAGTCGAGCGTTCTTTGACGGACTTACGCGAGGGGATCGACTCGGATATAGATGCGGCGGTCGATTGGTTACGCGTTCACGCGACGCGAGCCGGGACGCCGAGTCTGTAGCTTCTCTGGGGCGAGATCAGGTCGATCGCGGTGGGATAAGTTTGCAGATTGCATTGATCAATTTCGGCCCGGTGAAGGGTTTGGGAAGAGAGGCATCGGGTTGGGCTTGGTCTTCGCCTTCCCAGTTTTTATTGGCATTGGGGTGACCGCTGATGGCGAGGACGGGAACTTTGGGATGGATGCGTTTGAGCACGCTCACCAGGACATCGCCGGTCATATGCGGCATGTGTACATCAGTGATTACGAGCGCAAGATCTTGGCCGATCACATTGATCGATGCGAGTGCATCCACGCCATCGGCGGCGACGACGACGTCGTAGCCTTTGGATTTCAGGATATCACTGATCATGTCACGGAGAGCAGGTTCGTCATCGACCACTAAAATGCGTTCACCGCGCCCGGGCCGACTCGGAGTCGGAGGCTCCGAAATGGTGGCGGCGGTCACTTGGTCAATGGTCGGGAGCCAAATTTCAAACTTGGTCCCGGATCCGACGTTGCTATTGACGGTGATAAAGCCGCCATGCGAGGTGACTAAACCGCGCACCGTGGATAGCCCCAACCCAGTGCCTTCACCTTGCGGTTTGGTGGTATAAAATGGTGTCCAAATCTGTTCCAATGCTTCGGCGGGAATGCCGGTGCCATTGTCTTTGACCGTGATTTTCAACCAATCGCGCCGCGTGTAGTTGGTGGCTAACTCCGGTGGAGGAGAGGTGAGTCTAGCGTTCTCCCCCACAATAGTGAGTATTCCTCCGCCGGGCATCGCGTCGCGGGCGTTGATGCACAGATTGAGGATGAGTTGATGAATCTGAGTCGGGTTGGCACTGACCTGATCGAGTTCAGTGGGGATGTTGGGGCGGACCTCAATGTTGCGCGGGAATGTGGCTTGGACGACCAAAAGAACCTCGCGCAAAATATGGCGGAGGTCGATCGGGCCTCGTTCTCCCTCGTTGGAGCGCGCGAAGCCCAAAATCTGACGCACAATTTTGGAGCCACGTTCGGCCGATACTTGAAGGATCTCGATCATGCGCAGTTGCCGAGCGTCTTTGGCGAGAGGCCGCATGAGGGAGCCGGCAATGATGATGGGGGCTAGAATGTTGTTGAGGTCGTGGGCGATGCCGGCGGCAAGCAGGCCGAGGTTTTCGAGACGCTGGGCATGTTGGAGGTGGGACTCGCGAAACTTGCGGTCATTGATATTGAATGCTACGCCGATAATTTGATCGGAGGGTGATAACCTCTCATCGTGCACTTTAGATTCACGGGTCTCGATCCACAACGAAGCGGACCGGGGACCAGTGATTTCTAGGTCGATTTGGGCGTCGATATCATCACTGGCTTCGTGAGCGGCTTGAAGCTCTTGCCATCGTTGTCGATTGATGGTGCTCGGCGTTAACAGCGAAGGCAGGGTCAGACCGACTAAGTCACTGGGAGATGCGCCAATATACTCGATCGAATTCTTAGAAATCCAGGTGAGTTCACCCGCGGGGGTCCGCATGTAATGCAAGGCTCCGCTGTGTTCTAGGAGCACTTCTGGGATGATCGGATTCGACATGGGTGGACGTGAAATGGTCTGACGGAACGATGTTGATACCGCAGGCGTAAATAAATCGCAAAACGTTAAAAATTAGAATGATAGCGATTATTTTACATTTACCAGGGATTCGTAACCCTATTGCTGCATAATGTAAAATATTTCTTAGAGGTAATCCCTCAGTAGACCTAGGGTGATCGCCTCATCTCAGGATGAATCCCCGATTCGGCAGAGACGCTTTGAGGTATTTTGATGGGGACGGTTGGGCTCAGAAAGAAGGAGAGGCATGAATCTGCGCGGGAGGGCTTGCACCCCCCCTCAGGACTGCTTCAGCTTCTGCCTTTGACCCAATTTTTGGCCTCTTTCGACGCACCGCATGCCTAAACGTAATACTCCCGAAGACGATCAACCTGAATTTCCTCTCGACGCCACGCCCGGAGATCAAGAGGCGGAAACCGAGCAAGGGGCCGACAGCGGGAGGGCCTTGGCGTCTAAATCGAGTGACGGGGAAATTGAGGCCGAATTGGTGGAGGAGCTTCCGCGAAAGTCGGCTTTGGAGGGGCATTACCAGAAATGGTTCCTCGAGTATGCGAGTTACGTGATTCTCGACCGGGCGGTGCCGCACGTGAACGACGGGCTGAAGCCGGTGCAGCGTCGGATCTTGCATACGCTGTGGGACAAAGATGACGGCCGGTTCCACAAAGTAGCCAACATCGTGGGCGCGACCATGGCGTTTCACCCCCATGGTGATGCCTCGATTGCGGCGGCGTTGGTTGCGATTGCGCAGCGGGGTTACCTCATCGAGCCCCAGGGGAATTTCGGTAATTCGTTCACCGGTGACGGAGCGGCGGCCGCGCGTTACATCGAGGCTCGACTGACTCCTTTTGCGCGGGACGTGCTGTTCAACTCGAAGACCACCACTTGGCAGCAAAGTTACGATGGTCGGGCCTTGGAGCCAGTGACGTTGCCGGCGAAGTTCCCGTTGGTGTTATTGGAGGGGGCCGAGGGAATTGCGGTGGGGCTTTCGACCAAGATTTTGCCGCACAATTTCAACGATCTGTGCCGGGCTTCGATCAATCACCTGCAGGGTAAGACGTTTAGGATTCGGCCGGATTTTCCGAATGGTGGCACCGCAGATTTCGCGGATTACAAGGACGGGCTCCGGGGCGGAAAAGTGAAAGTGCGGGCGACGATTGAGTCGCCGAGCAAGTATATCTTGGCGGTGACGCAGCTCGCTCATGGCACCACGACGTCGTCATTAATCGACTCGATCTTGGCGGCCAACACCAAGGGAAAAATCAAGATCAAGCACGTCGACGATAATACGGCCGACAAGGTGGAGATTTTGGTGCATCTGCCGCAAGGGGCGGATCCGAAAAAGGTGAAGCAGCAGCTTTATGTGTTCACCGATTGTCAGGTTTCGATCTCGCCGGCGGCATGTGTGATTGAAACGCATGAGGGGGAAGATCGGCCGATCTTTATTGGGGTGTCCGAGATCCTGAAGCGCTCGACGCAGCGGACGATGGATTTGCTGCGACGAGAGCTCGAAATCAAATTAGGCGAACTCGAGCAGCAGTGGCACTGGGACTCGCTGGAGCGGATATTTATCGAAGAGCGAATCTACCGTCGGATCGAAAAGTCGACGACCTGGGCGAATGTGTTGACGGAGATTCGCACGGGGTTGGAACCGTTCTTAGAGCAGCTCCGCCGCGAAGTCAGCGATGAGGATATCACGCGACTGACCGAAATTCGGATCAAACGGATTTCGGCCTATAATCGCTTTAAAGCGGACGAGAGAATTAAGCAGATCGAAGTGGATATCGAGGAGGTGAAGCATCACCTCGCGCACTTGGTGGATTACACGATCAAGTGGTATGAAACGCTGCAATCCAAGTATGGCAAAGGCCGGAAGCGGCGCACGGCTTTTGACGAGATTGAGCAGATCAATGTCGCGAAGATTGTGGCGAATAATCAGAAACTTTATATCGACCGAGAAGGCGGGTTTATTGGCCTGAATTGGCGCCAACACGAATTTCTCACGGAGTGCAGCATGCTCGATCAAGTGCTGTGTATCATGGCGGACGGTTCGCTCAAAGTGACTAAGGTGGCGGATAAGGTGTTCATGGGCCGCAATATTCTCCACGTGACGCTTTTCCGTAAAGAGGGGCCGTCGGAGTTCTTCACGTTACTTTATCAGGACAAGAAGAGCGGGAAGTGTTTCGCCAAACGATTCACGGTCGGCGGGGTAACTCGCGATAAACTCTACGCCCTCACGGCAACGCCGGGGTCCAAGGTGGTCTACTTCGATGTCACCAAGAACGAAGCGGCCATGCCGAGTGCGGTGCGGATTCAGCTGAGTGGTCGGTGCAGCGCACGGGTGAAGGATTTCGAGTTTGATCTCTCGCAGATGTCCGTGGGGGCACGGGGCGCCAAAGGCGTGACCGTGACGAAGTATCCGGTGCGCAAAGTGACCAAGGTGCTCGGTGCGGGAGAAACTGAAGCCGAGTGAGGCGGAGGGTATCCTGTTTTGAGTCTAGCGGTTGGGCGAAATTAAGTAGCTGAAACGGTAGTCGCGGGCGGGGAGTTGGTAAGCGGGATGGGGGGGAGCTCCCCAACTATTGTCGCCGCCGACGCCCATCTGCTGGTAGTCAATGTTGAGACTGACGAGGTCGCGGACGGGCACGTCAATACGGTGGCGTTGGGCCTTCTTTTCTCCGGGGTCTAAATCGCGGTCGTAGTGGTGGCGGGCGTTGAAGCCTAGGAGGTGGGACGTGCCTGATACTTGGATACCAAGGCCAACCTGATCGAGAATGGTGAACCAGCGCACGTCGGTGCGGTAGCCATTTTCTTGGGGGCGGGCGTAGACGAAACCAAGATCCTCGACGCTGGATTGGTAGGTCGCGACGAAAGCGGTGGTCTGGCGGTCTTGGTAGTTTTCGAAGGGACCACGGCCGTAGTAGGTGACCTGGTCGTAGCTTTTGGTCAGCACAAGGTTCGTGCCGAAGCGAGGTAGGGGCGGGGCATCGGACCGGGGCGGGCTGAGCGCGGTCGTGACCTTAATTTCGCCCTGCGCGTTGACGTCGTAGGTGACCGTGGCGGTGGCCTCAACGGAGGCGAGGGTGTAGGTGGCTTGGAGAGTGACCGCGTGAGGGGAACGCTCAACAATGGTGAAGCTCTGGAGCTTCTGATCCTGGGACGCCTGCTGCCATACCTGCCACGTGGTGGGCATCTTGAAACCGAAGTCATTGTCGGTCGGGGCGCGCCAGAAGTTCGGCTTCAAGCCCTCGCGCAAAACCTCTTTTCCGTTGATGGCGTATCCGGTGAGAGTGCCGCTGGCTTGGTCGAAGGTGATGGCCACGTTGTTGGCGGTGAGGCGAACGGACTGCGCGTTTTCTACGAGGTTAAGTTCACCGGGAGCGTGGGCGTCGAATTGAGGGAGCGTCGGGGCGGAGAGGGCGAATTGTTCACCGGCAAGTTCGTAACCGGCGGGGATGAGGGGCGAAGCGGTCTTAGCCCGCGCGGAGAGATTGAGTAGGAATTCGCCGTTGTTCGGGGTGATGGCCGGAAGCGGTAGGGTGATGCGGGAGGTTCCGTGGGGCGGCGTATCCAGATTCTCAATCTGCCCAGCGGCATAGAGTTGTCCGTCCTTGAGGAGCGTCCACGCGAAGTTGAAGCTGGAGAGGTCGATGAAACCGTAGCCGTTGGAGATATCGAGGGTGCCGTTGGTCGGATCGAGATCACGGAATTTGATGTGCTGATAGACCTTTTTGACCTCGTAGAGCGAAGGGTGCGGGGTGCGGTCGGCATTGACCAAACCGTTCAGGCAAAAGTTGTTGTCGTGCTGCAAGTGGCCCGCGCCGAAGTCGCCGCCGTAGCCCCAGTACTCGCGGCCATTTTCATCGGTGGTGAGGAGACCTTGGTCAACCCAGTCCCAGATGAAGCCGCCCTGAAAGCTGGGGTGTTTCGGGTCCTCGATGAAGTCCCAGTAGTCCTGCAGGTTGCCGACACTGTTGCCCATGGCGTGGGCGTATTCACACATGATGTAGGGGCGGGTGGGACCCTCCAGTTGATACTGGGTCATGCTTTTGCCCTGGGGGCCATCGATCCGAGGATACATCGGAACTTGGATATCGGTATTATCGGCTTGGGTGGCGCCCTCGTATTGCACCGGACGGGTGGTCTCATTGGCCTTGAGCCAGTCGTAGGTCGCCACGAAGTTCTGACCGTTGCCGGCTTCGTTACCGAGGGACCAGATGATGATCGAAGGGTGATTCTTGGAGCGCTCAAACATCCGAATTGTTCGGTCCAGGTGCATGGCCTGCCACGCTGGTTCGTAGGCAGGATGTCCTCCCTCATTCACCGGGCCTTGGTTAGTGGCGCCCATGCCATGGGATTCGATGTTGGCTTCATCGATCACGTAGAAACCGAGTTGATCGCAGAGGGTGTAGAAGATATCGGCTTTGGGGTAGTGGCTGCAACGGATCGCGTTGATGTTGTGCTGCTTCATGATGCGTAGATCGAGTTCTATGGTTTCGGCCGAAACCACATGTCCCGTGGTCTCATGGTGATCATGCAGATTGACGCCCTTGAGGTAGATCGGAACGCCGTTGACCAGTAGCTGGGCTTTTTTGATTTCGATCCGACGGAAGCCGACCGCAATTCGGGTGGTCTCGGCGGTGCCGTCGGGTTGCTCGACGGTGACAAACAAGTCGTAGAGTTCCGGGGTTTCGGCCGTCCACCGGCGCACGTTCGGGATTCGACCCTCAAACTGGAGGGGGGCATCCGATAAAGCGTCCACTTGCAGTGATTGCGTAAAGTCGAGCACGGGTTGGGCACCGTCCATCAATTGCGCGGTGATCTTCAGTTTTCCCTTTTGGGGACTGGTGTTGCGGAGGGAAAGATCGAGCGTGAAAAGACCTGTTTGATAGGCGTGGTCGAGATCGGCGGTCACGCGGAAATCGCGTAGCGTCACCAGTTCGGTGGCGTAGAGCCAGACGTCGCGCTCGATGCCGCTCAGGCGCCAGAAGTCTTGGTCTTCCACGTAGGATGCGTCGGACCAACGGTAGACCTCGACGGGGAGGGTATTCTCACCGGATTGCAGGTAGGGCGTGATGCGGTAGTTGGCCTCGGTCTTACTGCCCTCGTTGTAGCCGACCGATTGGCCGTTGACCCAGATGAACATGGCGCTGCGGACCCCGCCAAAGCTGAGGTAGATTTCTTTGGCGTTCCAATCGGCGGGAATACTGAAGTGACGACGATAGCTGCCGACGGGATTATCCGCGTGGTCGATGAAGGGAGGGTTCTGCGGGAACGGGTAAACGATGTTGGTGTAGATGGGGATGCCGTGGCCCTCGAGTTCCCAGTTGGCAGGGACCGGAATCGTGCCCCACGAGGAAACGTCGAAATCGGGGTCTTCGAAACCGATGGGCCGATCGGAGGGCTGGGGCACCCAGTTGAACGGCCAATCTCCGTTCAAGGATTGGTAGAAGGGTGAGACGGATCGATCGCCCGTGGCGGCGAGTTTGCGGGACGGGAACGTGGTGAAGTTCGCCACCGGATACTCGCGGTTGATTTGGAAAACCCCCGGGTTCTCCCAGAGTTCGGGAGCGCTGGGGGCGGCCGCGCCGGCGGATGTTAGGAGGCCGCAGATCCAGAGAGGAATAAGGCCCTGTTTTAGGAGACGAGAAACGGAGGACATTTATCGAGAGGGACGAGGTTTTGCGTGATTTTAGCTATGATTACACCTCCTGCCGACTAGGGCCATCGCGGCGCGGTTAAAGCGTTTATCGTGGGATGTCTCGACTCGGAACCTTGGTGAGCGCGTGAGCAACTCGACTGAGGTTGTTTGATCCAAGTAGGCGGGAAAGTGAGCTTGCTCGAGGTTCCACCTCGGCTTCGCGCCAGATTAGGCGGTGGAAAATCGGCGTCGGGCCGCGTGCTTTAATCCCGATTGGCAGGATGGGTTTTTGGCCGCAAAAAGGCGCAAAGTTCTCAACTGGAAGGGGGGCGTTGGGTGCGCAGGGTTGGTGCTCTGGGGGATTTGCCCGGTTTTTCGTGCCGTTTTGTGGCGTTGGGGGAGACTCTGGTGCGGCCGGAGCGGGTGGACTCTTGGTGACCGACCTCGGCGGACCGAGCACTGGGTGGTGGTAGATTGGTCACGAAGTCGGTTGCCCCGCGTTTCATGGAATCCACGGCAAGTTCTTCACCCCCGGAACCGGAAATTAGAATAAATGGAAGATGGGGAGCCGCGATTGCGTGAAATTTGGACAGGTGATCGTTGGCCCGAATCAAGTGGGGCTCAAAGTCGTCCAATGCCGGTTAGAAATCGGCCCGGATTGAGAGCCAGCGGGACGTGAACTGTAGTCCGTCGCGTCGCAGCTCGTGCTCGGTGAGTTCAGCGTCGGTGTGATTATCCTCCAGCAGTAGAATACGAATTTTGGAGTGCACAAAAAGACGGACCGGTGAGGACGTTGGGGCCCCGTTTGAATAAGTTGGAGGGGGGGGCCGGGGGGCTGAATCGCTCAAGCAGGGCGGGCGGGAGGGGAAAGGGGAGTGGGGGGCGAATGGGAAGGGGCTCCTGGCCGCCGTTAGCCAAGGCGGCGATCACATCGGCGACGTTCTCGAACTCCATGGTTTTGCTAAAAAAGAAGTCTGCCCCCAGTCGGAGCGCGTTGGTGCGAAATTCTGAGTAACTGTAGGTAGTCAGCATCAGCACGACACATTGCGGATCCTGCGTTTTAAACTGGGTGAGTAGGTCGAAGCCACTGATGTCTGGCAGGGCAATATCGAGCACCACGACGTCGGGGGAGTTTTCCTGAAATCTTTTGGTCGCGGTAGCACCATTCTCGGCGGTGGATACGGCGATGGATTTTTGTAGCCCGTTGGTCATCGCGACCAGCCGCTCGCTGACGATCTTCGAATCCTCGACGATGAGAACCCGGAGGGGGTCTTGCGGAGTGATTTCTCGGTGCGATAGAGGCATGGGGGCGGATTTGGCGGGTGCGGGATCCGCTGGGACGGTCGAATGGCCGGGGTCGGTTTTTTCGCTCATGCCCTAAGATAACGCTGAGGGAGACATCCGGCTAGATGGTAAAATTCTGATTCGATTGTGGGGTGTTCACCCGACGTCGCCGGGATGAATGAAACTTGAAATCGACGAGAACCGGCTTGATGAGCTTTCCGGGGAGGGCCGGTGGGGGGATGTCGGGCGTAAAGCCCGACCCACATTGGCGCTGGTTACTTGGTTGGGGACGGTCTGCTTTTTCGTGCCGGTTTTTGGGGTAACTCTTCTTACGGATGTTTTTTATGCTGCTTGGTGGCGGTGGTGGGGATGTCGGGCGTAAAGCCCGACCCACGTTTTGCCTTGTTTGCTCTCGGGCGGACGGACCAGCGGCCTGTCCCTACCTCGGAGCTGCTCGATGCAACCGGGGGGGGGCGAGCCTTTTCGGCTGATGGCGGAATTTTGGTTTATTCGACCAACTTGTGTTGGAGGGCGTAGCGAGTGAGTTCGACCTTGGTGCCGAGGCCCATTTTTTGGGAGATCCGCGATCGATAGGTGGCGATCGTTTTTTCACTGAGCACCAGTTCGGCGGCGATCTCCTTGAGAGTTTGGCCCAGGGCGATCATCCGAAGCACTTGTAATTCCCGGTGGGAGAGCGCTTCGTGGGGCTGAGATGGGATCTCGCCGCCGAGGGTGGCGGCCATGCGTTCCGCGAGGGAAGTCGTGATGTATTTGTGGCCGTCCAAGACGCACCGCACCGCGGTGATTAACTCATCCGAGGCACTTTGCTTATTCAAGTAGGCGGCGGCACCGAGTTTCATCGAGCGCATGGCAAATTCCTCCTCGGGATACAAGCTGAGCATAATCACCGGAGTCTGGGGTTGGAGCCGCCTCGCATCCTCCAAGACATCCAGGCCGCTGCGACCGGGCATGCTGATGTCGAGCAGGATCAAATTCCATGTCTGCGCCATCAGGAGGTCGGTCGCTTCGCTGGAATCTTGGGCCTCACTTATTTTCGCGGTGGGATGCTCTTGCTCCAGCAGGCTGCGTAAACCGCGGCGCACGATGGCATGATCGTCGGCAATTAAAATTTTCATCGTGAGTCTTCGGCTCAGTCGAGCGAGGCAAGGGGAATATTGACCTGCACCTGCGTGCCCCCGTCGGGCCGTGGTTTGATTATGAGGGCTCCGCCCAGCCCGAAGGCGCGTTCCCGTATGCCCAATAGACCGAGTGAATGCTGATTGGTCGCTGCGGCCGCTGATAGGCCTCGGCCGTCGTCGCGCACTTCGAGGCAATACTGGTCGGTCTCGGTTCGGAATTCGATTTCGACCGATTTTGCGGCCGCGTGCCGCGTGATATTGGTCAATGCTTCCTGAGTGATGCGGTAGCAGGCGACGGCGATGGCTGGAGTCAAGTCTGGCTCTGCCTGAGGGGCTATAAACCGGCACTTTAGACCCGCCCGTTGCTCAAATCGCTGACACTCATGGTGGAGAGCGGCGATTAATCCGAGTTGATCCAGAATGGCCGGCCGCAGTTCGGCGGCGATCCGCTGCACCGTTTCCACCGTTTCGTCCATTAGGGCGGCGCAGGACACGACTTTATCCATTAAGGCCTGGGTTCGTTCATCGCCGAGTTTTTCCAATCCGCGTTCAATCCACTTCAGGTCCATTTTCAGACCGGTCAGTTGCTGGCCGAGTTCGTCGTGCACGGTGCGGGCGATTCGGCGTCCTTCTTCTTCGCGCACAGTCTCCGCGCGAGCGGCGAGGGCACGGAATTGGGTCTGAGAAGTGGTTAATTTCTCCTCCATTTGCTTACGCACCGTGATGTCTTGGAAAGTGCCGACCAGCCCGACAAACGCTCCCGTGGGGCTGACGACCGGGAGCGTGTGCCGCTCGACCCAATCGACCCGACCATTGGATCGAATCAGGCGAATATCTTCCCTGAGACCGGCGGGATCGGACAATACGCGGGTCTGAAGTTTGGTCATGGATTGACGATCTTCGGGGTGGGTCATGGCGATGAGCTCGGCAAACGGCAACGGACGGGTGGGATCGAATCCTAACATGCGAAACGTTTCGGCGGAGCCCGTGATGAGCTTGGTGGCGAGGTTCAACTCCCAGTTGCCGATATGGGCGATGCTCTGAGCGGCAGCGAGGTTGGTTGCGCTTTGGCGCACGGCTTCGATCGCCAGCCGGGAGTCGTTGATGTCGCTGTGGGTGCCGACTACTCGCAGCGGTTTACCGGAGGCATCGCGGGCGGTGACCAAACCCCGGGCTAGGATCCATTTGTAGCCGCCGTCCTTGCAACGCATCCGGTGCTCGGTGGCGTAGGCCGGCTGCTGGCCGTCGAGGTGCGGTTGCAGGTCGACCATCACGCGCGGAAGGTCATCGGGGTGGATCCGGCTGGTCCATTCCGTGAATTCGGGGGAAATTTCATCCTCGCGGTAGCCCAACATTTCTTTCCAGCGGACAGAGAAAAAGACCGCGCCGCTGGGCACATCCCAATCCCAAATACCATCGCCGGCGCCTTCGAGGGCGAACTGCCAGCGCGTCTGGCTCTCCTGTAGCGCTGCCTCGGTCTCCTTACGTTCGGTGGCGTCTTCGAGGATGAGGCGACATTCCAATGCTTCGGTGGGGGCGAGGATAGCGGTGATGCGCAGGTCGCGACGGAGCCGATCTCCGCGGGCCAAGCTCGCCTCGAAACTTTGCTGGTCGCCTCCGGCAAGGATGAGAGCAATGCGTTGGGCAAAAGCCCGCTGTTCCTTCGGCGCCAAGTAGAGGACAAAGGGTTTGCCGGTGAGTCGGGCACGCTCGGTGCCCAACAGCAGGGCGGCGGCCAGATTCGACCGGGTGATTTTCTTTTCTCGGTCTAGGGTGATGTAGCCAATGGGGGCAAAGTCGTAGAGCTCGGTGTAACGCGCCGCTTCGGCTTCTAATTCGTCTCGCGCATGCCGAATCTCTTCTTTCTGCCTCTCCAAATCGATCTGGTGAACCTGCAGTTCGTGCCGCAGGCGGAGGCCCGACAGGTCCGACGGCTGTTCTGCGGTCGAAGGCTTCTTTTTAAGCAGCGGTGCCTCGGCCGGAAGATTTCGTTCAGCGGGAGTGGCGGGCGAATGAGACTTCATCTGGCGGTTTGATCAAGGGGCGGGGCGGCCCGGGGGCCGGCGTAATCGGGGGGATTTCACGGATAGTCCAGCTGGCGGTGGCGGGAGTTCAAGGGGTGGGCCGAGCGGAGTTTTTCGCCGGGGGCTTTTGATTGGTTTTGATCTCCTTACGCAGTTCCGCTCGGGACACACTGAGTTCGTCGGTTTGGAGGGAGAAGCGTTGCTCCAACGTCTCGTGGGTCTTTCGCAGCACCTCTTTCAACTTTTCGGCCAGAACGAATTCTTTGTTCTGGGCCGTGACCCGGGTTTCCAGGATGGATTGAGCCTCGCGCAAGGTGGCCTCCAGCGACCGGGATACGCTCAAATCGGTGAAGGTGATGACGACACCCTCAATGTTATCGTGCTGGGTCCGGTAGGGCATGATGCGAATGCGGAACCACTGTTCGTCCCGAGCGGCGACAGAAAATTCGTGCAAAATTTGAGAGCCCAGCACCTGGCGGACATCAGTCTCCAGCGACGGAAAATCGAGACTGTTGACGATGTCGGTGATGGGTCGCCCGACGTCGTTGGAGAGCAGACGGAATAGGGAGGTGACTCGGGGAGTGAAGCGCCGCACGTTGAGATTATTGTCCAGAAACAACGTGGCGATATCGGTGCTGCTGAGCAGGTTTTCCATGTCGTCGCTGGCCATCGACAGTTCGTTTAACTTAGCTTTGAGCTCGTCGTTAACCGACTGCAGTTCCTCGTTAACCGACTGCATCTCTTCTTTCGAAGTGGTCAGCTCTTCATTGGTGCTCTGCAGTTCTTCGTTGGTGGACTGAAGTTCCTCATTGGCTGATTTGAGCTCCTCCTGCGCAAGCTGCATTTCCTCCCGGGAGGTCTGCAATGCTCCCCGCAATTGGACAATCTCTTGACCCTGGACTTCGCCCTGAGGGTCGCGAGTGCTCGCTCGCTGGTTTTTGCCCGGTGGTTTGTCCTCGAGCGGCCGAGTGGCCACGTGATTAAAGACCACCAGCACCTTGCCGGCTAATGGCGCCGGCTCTGCGAGCTGTTGGACCGTAATATTCACAATATTGATACGATCATTGAGAACCACCCGCAGTTCTCGTAATTCGACGAGGGATTGGGAACGCAACGTCCGGGTGAAGGCTTCATTCAAGGGGCTGGCGAGACCTGCGCGCGCCATGGCGAACAGGTTCAGGTTGGCCTCGCCGGTAGCCGGTTCGAGGTAGTTGCCGGTTTTGCCGCTGATGTAGATAATGTCGCCCTGATGCGTGGTGAGAACCGCCACGGGGGAAAAGTGCTGTTCCAGCAGCGCAGTGGTCAGCACCTTGAGGTTGGTTTCGGTCTTGGCCACCGGAAGAGGCGCCGCAATGGGGGGGGCGAGTTTATGGCGGGAACGGGGGCGGTTGAATTCCGCGGGTAAATCGACGAGTTCCTGCCCCCGCACGGCCTCCTTGCGCTGGTAGATCCGAGTGCGACCGGGCACCGCTGCGAACAATTCGTTGGCCGAACCGATCGTCTCGGCTGCGCCCAGCACCAGCACTCCGCCGGGATTGAGACTGTAGTGAAAGAGGGGGAGGAGTTTTTTCTGCAGATCGGGTTCGAGGTAGATGAGCAGATTGCGGCAGGTCAGCAGGTCGAGTTTGGTGAACGGCGGATCCATCACCAGGTTCTGGGGGGCAAAGATCACCATATCGCGGATTTCTTTTTTTACGCGGTAGCGGTCTTCCTCTCTCAGGAAAAAGCGTTGGCGGCGGAGTTCACTGACGTCGGCAGAAATATTCGCCAGGTAGACGCCACTGCGGGCCATGTCGATGGCATCATCATCGAGGTCGGTGGCAAAAACCTGCAGGCCATAGTGCGCGGTGGGTTGCATCTGCTCCAGCGCCTCCCGGAAAATAATGGCGAGCGTATACGCCTCTTCTCCAGTCGAGCAGGCCGGCACCCAGGCACGGAGAGTGCCGCCGTGGGGCAGCGCGGCCAAGAGCGATGGAATGACATCGGTTTTGAGAAGTTCCCAAACCGTCGGATCGCGGAAGAAACTGGTGACCCCGATGAGCAGCTCCTTGAATAACAACTTCGCTTCGGAAGGATTCTCCTGCAGAAAGCGCACGTAGAGGGAGAGCTTGCCGAGCTGGTGCAGTCCCATGCGGCGCTCGATGCGACGGTAAATGGTGTTTTTTTGTAGAGGGAAAAATCGTGGCCGGTCTGGTTGCGCAGGATCAGCACAATTTTTTCAAACCCGCGGTATTCGTCGTCGGTCAATTTCTGATCTGGGGGGACGACGAGCAGGGGCATGTGTTTGAGGTATTCGACGATTTTGCCAGCCAGCGCGGGGGCGGGCGCGACCACATCGGCGAGGCTGGAATCGATCGCACTGAGGGGCATGCCATCAAATTTGGCGGAAGCGGGTTCCTGCACAAAAACCGCCCCGGCTTGTTCCTTGATCGCGCGCAGCCCCAACACGCCATCCGAACCCATGCCGGAAAGGATCACGCCGATACTGTGCTCTTGCCGATCTGCGGCCAATGAGCGCAGGAAAAAGTCAATCGGCAGGCGCAACCCCCGAGCACCACTGGGGGCCAGGAGATGCAGCACGCCGTTCAAAATCGAGAGATCGTGGTTAGGTGGAATGACGTAGACGTGGTCCGGCTCGACGGGCATGAGGTTCGTGATCTGCCGCACGGGGAGAGGCGTGACGTGCTGGAGCAGTCCGACCAGAAGCCCTTTGTGTTTAGCATCGAGGTGTTGCACCACGACGAAGGCGATGCCGCTGGCGGGGGGGACGCCTTGAAGGAATTTTTCGAGGGCTTCTAGCCCACCCGCCGATGCGCCAATCCCCACAATCGGAAAAGTGGGTTTGGTGGTCGGCCCTAGATCGCGGAGGGGGGAATCCGGCTGTTTTTTGGGCGGCGGATTGGTGACGACGCTGGAGGCGGGGCTTTTTTTAAGCGACTTGGCGGGACGGGAGAGCGGGGGGGGGCGGGCTTTTTCATACAGTTTCCTTCGGAAGCAGTGCGGACCCTGAATAGTGATGGTCCGACCAAGCTCTTTCCCTGCGGGGGAACACGGCTGTCGTGCGTAAGGGATCGTAGAAAAATGGGGGATGACCGTCGATACTATTTACGGACTCGGGGAATCGGTGGCTGGCCGGGGTGAGCGTGGGGTTCACCACGTCAATGAACGAAGTGAATGGCCTGACATGGACCCTAGAGGATTCGTCTATCGACTACGCACGGGGAAGCCGAAGGGCAGCATGTCATTTTACAGCAGGTAACAGAGGCAACGAAGGTAATGAAGGGGACGAAGCGAGATGCTGCGGGTCGATGGTGTGATCAAAGTTCACGCAGGACCCAGAGGTTAAGGTGGGGCGTGGGGCGTGAGGCGTGGGGCGGTGGTGTGGTGTGGTGTAGGGCTGAGATCGAATTTAATGCCGTGGGGCAGCTTGGGTTTGGCCGCAAAAAGGCGCAAAGATCTCAACTGATGTGGGATGGTTGCGTGCGCCGATAGGCGCGGGGTTTGTTTTATGGGGATGGGGTTTTTTGGGGATTTTTTTGGGCGTTGGGAGGAGACTCTAACGGAGAGGGCGGTGCGGCGGGTTTAGGCGGTGGTATCGATTTTGATGCTGCGGGGCAGCTTGGGTTTGGCCGCAAAAAGGCGCAAAGATCTCAACTGATGTGGGATGGTTGCGTGCGCCGATAGGCGCGGGGTTTGTTTTATGGGGATGGGGTTTTTGAGGGCTGAGATCGCGTTGGAAGGGGAGGGAGCGAGGCGATCTATCACTCGCTTGATCTCAGAGAATTATTTAACGCAAAGGCGCAGAGAGCCAAAGATCGCCAAGGTTTGAAATTAAGCCGCTGGTGCTTGGTCTGGGTGAGTTGGGGTTAAAGTCTGATGCTCTTGGGCGGTTGGGATTAGGGTTGGGCCGCGCCGGACCAGCCGGCGGCGTAGGCGTTGAAGACTTTTTGGATTTCGTCGCGGACGCGGCGGAAGACGAGGAGTTGAGCCTCTTGGTCTCCGGGGGCGTGAGCGGGGTCGTCGAAGCCCCAGTGATGTCGGGCCATCTGGCCGGGGAACATGGGGCAGGCTTGGTCGGCGTTGCCGCAAACGGTGATGACGGTGTGCACGTCGCGCGCCAGAAACTCGTTCATGTGCTTGGAGGAGTGGGCGCTGATATCGATGCCAATTTCAGCCATGGCTTTGATAGCGAGCGGGTGCACGTAGCCGGCGGGGTTTGATCCCGCGCTGTGAACGTCTAGAAAGGGCCCGGCCGCGGCGCGGAGGATGCCTTCAGCCATGTGGCTGCGGCAGGAGTTTCCGGTGCAAAGAATGAGGACGAGGGGGGCGGACATTTTGGAATTTGGAATGGTGATTTGCGATTTTGGATTGGGCTGACGCACGGGGGTTTTTTAACAGGAGGAAACGGAGTTGAGGGGCAGGGTTGGGGCTCAGCTTGGTGGGGTTCTTGGGTTTGATGGACTGGGGTGGTTCAGTTGGATGGCTCTGTTCTCGCTGTTTCCTCCTGTAAGATGAATGGAGGAGTGGCTTTAAGGGAGGCGGGCTTACGTTGATTTGTAACCGGGGGCGAGGCGGTGGTGGAGGAGGCCGCCGAGTTGTGCGCCAATAATGGGGGAGAGGACGTAGACGGTGAACCAGCCGGTGGTGCCGTTGGCGCGGAATACTTCTGGTCCCCAGCCGGCGATGGCAGCGATGATGCGGGGACCGAGGTCGCGGGCGGGGTTGAAGCCGGCCATGGTGAGGGGGGAGAAGAGTGAGATGAGGACGGTGATGGTGAGTCCGATGGCCCAGGGAGCGTGCGAGGTGGTGGCGCCGCGGTTGGAGGGATTCGTGATGCCGAGGATGACGAGCATGAGCACGGCGGTACCGCAGATTTCCACCAACATGGCGCGCCATTCTACGATGGGCGCGGGGTGGTCGCGGAGCGGAGCGCCTCCGGGGTTGGGGAAAAACTCGGTGAGGATCATGGCCGAGGCTTCACTGCCGGGGTGTCCGCGGATTATGTCGTGAGTGGTTTCGAAGGCGGCAAGGGTGTCGCCAAAGAGGACGAGGAGCAAAATCGCCGCGAGCATGGCCCCAAGGAATTGGGCGATGATGTAGGGCAGGATTTTGTGCCGAGGGAATTTCCGCCAGGTCGCGAATCCGAGGGTGACGGCGGGGTTGAGGTGAGCCCCGCTGATGCCGCCGGTGAGCTTGATCGTGAGGGCGATGCCGATGCCCCAGACGATGGCGACCTGGAAGATGCCGACTTGAGCGCCCGTGAGCACGGCCGCGCAAACCGATCCACAACCGAAGAGCACGAGCAGGAAGGTGCCGACGAGTTCGGCGGTGCAGGCTTGGCGGAGCGTAACAGTTGAAAATTGGTCCATGATGGATGAAGAGGAGTCCGCTGGGCCGAGCGCGCAGCGAGAGTCCCCTGACAGGTTTAAGTTCGGACCGACCGGTGCGAGCATTTTTAAGTTAGAATCGGGAGGGGCGAATTTCGATCGATCGCCGCATCACGACGGCAAAGGGGGACAGCGCGGGGCGAACTTATCGCTCTGATCGGTGGGGGGTGGAGATTGACCGCGGGGGGAAGGGGGCGTTACTTAACCGGATGTATAGGACATGGCGCTGGTTGTTATTGAGTGGATTTTTGGCGTTATTGGCGGCGGCAGGTGAACCGACGAATCTTACGCAGGCGAAAACTGCCGTGCGGGCGTATGTGGATTCAGGCGAATATGCCCAAGACATTGCGGAAGTCGCTGAAAGCGTGACGGCTTGGATCAAAGCACGAGTGGAGCGGCGGGAACCGGATGAGAAGCTCGCGATCGTGCTCGATATTGATGAGACGGTTTTATCGAACTACCCGCAAATGGACCGGGAGGACTTCGCCTATAACCGGTTGGACTGGGTGGCGTGGGTGGATAAAGCCGAGGCTCCGGCGATCGAGCCGATGCGGCAAGTCTACCGCGAAGCGCGGCGACGCGGAGTTGCCGTGATTTTTTTGACGGGGCGCAGTGATCCGGCGGAGAAGCCAGGCACCTTGCTGAACCTCGAGCGTGAAGGCATGGATGATTTTTTGCGGATATTTTTCAAAACCGATCAGGACACCGCCCCGACGGCGGCGGAACGAAAAGTCAAACGGCGGGCAGAGATGGAGGCGCAAGGCTGGACCATCATCGCGAGTGTGGGAGATCAGTTTAGCGACTTTGCCGGAGGGCATACGGAGCGGGGGTTCAAGCTCCCGAATCCGTTTTACGAAATACCGTAGCGGGCGGAGGTGGGTGAGGCAGGAGACAATTGGATACGGCGTCGGGCTTTAGGGGCTGGACATCGATTCGATCGCTGAGAGCCGGCTGTTTTTTTGGCCGCAAAAAGGCGCAAAGATCTCAACTGATGTGGGGTGGTGGCGTGCGCCGATAGGCGCGGGGTTTGGGTTATGGGGTTAGCGGTTTTTTGGGTATTTGGGGGGGCGAAATTTGCGTCGGAGGCGAGACTCGAACAGCAAAGGAAACAGCGCCTAATGTGGGTCGGGCTTTATGCCCGACAACTCCTGCCCCTCAGGAAAAGCGAATCAGAAAACAACCTGCCTTTGTTCCACCGCTCTGGGGGCAGTGTCCCGTAATCCTGCCCCAACGATTTGTTCCCCTGCCACCGTAGTCCCGATCCGCTGCTCCGTTCGCTCGATGAGAGGGAGCCAGTCGCAATGAAACTGTCGGGCGTAAAGCCCGACCCACATCAGTAATCGAACAGCCTCCCGCCGGTGGGCGGTCTTGGGGGGACTTTCGGTATTGGCGAGGGGCAGTGTTTTTTTGGCCGCAAAAAGGCGCAAAGATCTCAACTGATGTGGGGTTTGGGGCCATAATTTATGGGGTGGTTCCGTGGTGCAGGGGATGTCGGGCGTAAAGCCCGACCCACATCGGAGTCGGGGTGAGGGGGCGAACCGGCATCGGAGTTGGGTGGCTATGGTGATCACGACGATGGTGGCGATGGAGGGAGAACTGGCCCGGGTGTCGAAACCTGTGCGGCTCGCTTCCACCGAGCGGGCGGCAAACCAAGCGACGCCGTTGAGGGCGAGGCGGGCGTTGGTAAAAAGCAATTCGGCCGGCCGGCGGAACCTAACGAAGGCCCATCTCGAGGTCGTAGACCGCAAAGACGAGGGGGCGACCGGTCGCGGTGCTGTCCTCAAACCAAGGCGGATCGTCGCTATGGAAAGTGAGGGCAAAGCGACCGA
>Ga0075109_1000839_pt1 | contig 20374 bp, 15 predicted proteins | sample AntAceMetag02UKD_FD_69798 | JGI IMG/M metagenome (GOLD analysis project Ga0075109, IMG submission 69798) | Saline lake microbial communities from Ace Lake, Antarctica - Antarctic Ace Lake Metagenome 02UKD | ecosystem: Environmental > Aquatic > Non-marine Saline and Alkaline > Saline | place...
CCGTGAGTTCAAAAACTAGAATTGAATACCCGATCATCGCATCCGGCGGGCGCAATCGCAGATATTCACACAATCGAGCGAATCGGAGTTGGCTGTAGACGCTCCAAGCGTGATGCCATTCGGCTGGGGAAGCGTCGCCGAGGAGTTCGAGGTGTTGGTGAGGCTGCCCTTCGATTGCCCAAAAACTGGGCTCGAGATTTCGGAGCGTTTGGAAAGTGCGTTCACTCTCCGCCGACCAAGGCACATGGGCCTGTCGATAGGCATGCTGTAACAAGGTGGCACTGATCGCGTAGGTGCCGGGGCGAAGGTCAACCCAAGTAGGCGCAAAATCGAAATTGGGTAGCCGAGCGATAAATTCAGCATCGATCCCGTAGTGTGCGGGCTCCCCCGTGCCAAAGTAGGCCAAAAAGTTGGGCGTGGCGGCGGATTCCGGTTCCTGCAACCGGCGGGCAAGTCCGGGTAGATCTTGGCCCCAGTCCAGCGAACTATCTACCAAGTGCTGGTAGCCCCGGGCGGGGCCGCCGCTCAGGGGATTGAAATACGCCAGATGGTGCGGGTGAATTGCAGCAGTGCTGAAGGCCTGACCCATGATCAAGCCGCCGCCGAGCAAAGCCGCCGCAGCCCGTCTCGTCTTCGAGGTTTGAAAGTAATTATAAGTCCACCAAATGATGGACCCGCCTGCGATAAACAGCAGCGGGTAAGTAGGCAGGATGTGACGGTGACCAATGTTGAGGTTGGAGGTGAGCGAGAATGCCCAGTAGACTACGAAAAGCGTAATACCCGGGACCCAACGGTAGATTATGGCGGCAGCAGCGGCGGGTTTTTTACGTAACCACCACATCAATACGCCGAGCGTCAGCACCAAGCTGATAAGCTCGAAGGTGGGCGTTTTGTAGAGGAACGCCTTGGGAAAAAACTCCACCCAGCCTTCGGTTCCCAGTTGCCCGTCGAGAAAAGCACCACGAGCCAGTGAAAAAGCCAAAACGTAGGAGAATCCGTACAGAAAGGCCTCCGGTAGAATAGAGAAATCGCGCAGACCGAAGATGAGGGGTTCCCAGCCAGGATGGGCCGACAAAACGTCGGCCCAAGCCAAGGGCATGGCACCGGCGGGAACATCCGGCGACATCATGGAAAATTGGAAGCCGAAAAAGAGCCAGATGACCATCACCGCGACCACGCCATGCCCCGCCATCGAGACGATGAGTTTCCCGAGCAGCCGTGGCCAAGCCTCTTGCCGAGCATCCCTCTCTGATCTGATCGCGCCCGCGCAGCAACGCACTACGAGCATGATTGCCATCATAGGGAGTAGCATGACTGCGCTAAATTTTGCGACGCACGCCAAGCTGAAGGTGAGGCTACTCAGAGCGAAGGTTGCGAGGGTGGGTCGATTCAGGTGGCGCCAGAATGCCATGGTCGTCGCGACGAAAAAGAACGTCATCGCCATGTCCGAGGTGGCAAGGGCGGAGTGGGCCAGAAACGTGGGACTGAGTGCAGCTAGACTGGTGGTGAAAATGGCCGCCCCCGGGCCGAAGCTACGCAACGTCGCGGTGGCGATTAGGACCAAAGTGGCGAGGCCCCACCAGACGTTCATGGCTCGTCCCGCGAACAGCAGCGCGTCGGGATTATTACCCGAACGATAGAAGAAGTCGTAGCTGACCTGGTAGGCTAGTCCTTGGGTCCACGGCGCAGCGGTCAGATCAGGAAAAGTGGGATCGGTCCAAGCCAACGGCAGGGCGTGCCAGCGTTGCGGGAGCACGCCATTTTCGGGCTGGATCCTGAAGTCACCAAAAGTATTAAAAGTGTAGCCTCCGGTGATGTGAGCGATCTCGTCATTGGTGGTGGATTTGTGCCGCGATGCCCCCAGCGCGATCCACGCATGCATCGCCAATAGCGCCGCGATGGTCACGATAAACGTCCAGCGGGGAGGGTGGGAAATAAACGGTGGCACAGGCATCAACGGTCTTCGAGCTCAGCGTCCTGCAACGGATTCTCAAGGATCGAGTGTCGGACGGGTGCTGCATTCGGGATTGAGTTTGTGCGGTCGGCAGGGCATCCGAAACACCGTTCATGGATACCGCTGAATACGAGAATCTCGCCCGAGTGGAAAAGGAGCATTGGTATTACGTGGGCAAACGGGAGTTTGTGCGACGCTGGATTGAGCGGGTTCGGCCGCTGGCGAAGTCGGATCGACTGCTCGATTGTGGGGCGGGTACCGGAATTTTTGCCGAAGAAATGAGGGCGCGCTGCGACGTGACGGTGATGGATACGTTTGAGGAATCACTCAACATGCTGCGAAAACGGTTTCCCGCTGATCGCGTCATTACCTTGAAAAATGGGGAAGTGCCCTTGCCGGATCATTCCGTTGAATACGTCACCGCGCTGGATGTTTTGGAGCACGTGCCGGATGACCGCGGCGTGGTGAGGGGGTTCGCTCGGATGTTAAAGCCGGGTGGGGTGGCGGTGGTCACCGTGCCGGCAAGCATGGCGCTCTGGAGCGATTGGGATGTCGGATTGCAGCACTATCGGCGTTACGAAAAATCCCAACTCACGGCCCTATTTGAAAGAGATGACTGGGAGGTGGTGCAGACCAACTACACGAATGTGCCGATCTTCCCCTTGGTGTGGTTGATTCGTCGTTGGCAACGTGGCCGCAAATCCGACGCAGGCCCCGCGCGGGCCGAAGACCAGGTGCCCATCGGCGTGATCAACTCCCTGCTGAAATGGCAGTTCGTGCAGCTCGCCATGTCGCGGCGATCGATGCCCTTTGGGGTGAGCTTGGTGCTGGTGGCCCGTCGGCGTTGAGCCCTACTCGAACAAGGCCTCGGCCAAAGTCGCGCCGGCGGCATCTTTGATCACGATTCCTCGATTCCGGAAATCCCAATGCGAAGCGGGCAGATCGGTCTGGGCGCTGAAGCGATAGATTCCCTCGAGTCTGCCGACGGAATCCAACGATTTAGGTGCTGCCATGGCAGCACCATCGCTCCGGATTGGAGTGTAGTTGATTGCCTTAAGCGCGGGACCTACCGGCTGGGCATTGCCCAAACTATCGAACGCCACCAACTCCACGGTCGCAGGCGTGCCTTGAATCACGACGTTGAGCGTGAGATCCAGTCGGGCCGGTGCTTCCTCGCCGGAACTGGCCTTGGCGTCCGCCATCAATCGAGCCCAGCCGAGCGCGGCGATTTCGCGACCAGCGGGCACGCGGAAATCGAAGCCCCGTAGTTTGAAAGCAGATACGTAATGAGATTCGATGAAATCCTGTAATGGCCCGAACACGGGCACATCGAATTCCACGAAAAATTCATCGATGACTTCACTCACGATCACCGCGGAACGGTCGGTGCTGGCGAGACGATGAATGATATCTTGCTGTTCCGTTTCATCGAGTAACCAAAACCAATGGGTGGCATTCCTCGCAGTAGGCGTGGCCACCTCGCTGAAGAGGTTGAGACTATACATCCCTTGGCGGGTGAAGAGCATATCGCTGTGCACCATGGCATTTTGAACCATCATGGTGAGCGCGATGCGCGAGCGATCATCGAGCCGGATATCGCCTGCTCCCGCAAACGGCAGGGGCTTCGAATCTCGATAACGCTCCCAGCCGGTTTGGCCGAGGATGGCGGTTCCGAGTCCAGCGGCGACCAGCAAGCTACCCGCCATCCCGACCGAGACTACCTTAGGCCGCAGCGCCAACAGGTCCCGCTGCACGCAGCAGGCGAAAACGGCTACACTCAAAAAGCATCCCCAGCCGATCTGACTCCCGGCTACCGGATAAGCATGCAAAACCTGAGTGACCGCAACGAACGCGAGTAACGCGATGGCGGCAGTTTGGATAGCGTTCCCTCGGCCTGATCGAATCAGCCAGAGCGGCAGCATCGGCAGCACGTAATCCAAGTAAGTGAATGCGCCCCAGGGGGAAGGCCAACGGAGTGAAAACCAAATAAACCCCGCGAGCAGGGCGAGCCGCCCAGCCGCCACCGTTTGTCGCACGCGGGGACTAAGCTCGCCCGTGCGGCGTTGTTCCCAGCCCGCCCAAGCGACAAGGATGAAGCACACTGTCGCCACCATGGCGGAGTGGATCGAGCTGCGCGGCGCCACCACGAAATTGCCCGGCTGCCGCAACGGATCGATGAACACCGTGGCGACGAGTTCAGCGAGACTGGTCCCGCGCAACAGCACGAACCCGACGAGGATGATCGATCCCCCCGCGAACCAGCCTAGGGTGCGCCCCCAAGTGGCTGGGGGGATGCCGTCGGCGCGGTCCACGCGGGGCAAGATCCACCAAATCGCCGCGCCCCCCAGCGATGCTTTCAGGGCAAACATCAGGATGGTGGGATCGGGCAGATTTCCCGCCATCAACAGCAATGGCAACAGGGCGATGCTGGCCAAAGCCAGACCCTCCGCCAGCCGGGACCAGCGTTGCGGCCACGTGGTATAGCACAGCGCGAAGGCTCCGGTTCCCGCGATGAAGAACGCGCCCACGTTGATTTTCGTAAACAGCAGGATCGCGCCGGCGCAGCCGAGAATCAAAGCGAGCCGAGCGTAGTGCTGATGGGCGATCGCCCGGACACTGAGCGCCGTGGTAACCGCTAAACAGGCCGCGATCATGCTGCCCGGATGGGTGGGTTCAGCGATCATTTGCCAAAGCAGGTTAAACGAAACCAACCCAGCAAATACCCCGGTGGTAAACCGATACCGTTCCACCAGCTGCGCGGAAATCCAACCGACGCTCACGGCACAAATCACCCAATGCATCACGGTCACCACTCTGCCGAACATGTGGGTCAGCTCGATGGTGCCTCCGAGTGTCAGCAACCAATGATAAAGATAGGGCGCAGGGCCGTATTGCGAAAACACCGCGTCGTAGAGCGGTTCGCCGCCGAGGAATCGTCGCAGACTCATCAGCACGAATCCCTCATCATCATAGATCATGAAGGTGGTCATCACCATGAGGTAAGCGGTGGCCAACAGCCCCGCCCCGCCGACCGCGGATAGCCCCAGCTTGATGCGCGGCGAAATCATTCTCGGCGCGAACGTTTCTTGATCAGGTAAAGCGGGCGTTGTTTTACCTCATCATAGATTCGTCCCAAGTATTCGCCCAACACGCCAATGCCGATCAGTTGGATGCCACCCAGAAATAGCACCAGCGTCACCAGCGTCGTGAAGCCGGTTTGGGCGACTTCGATGCCGATGAGACGCCGCAAAGTATAAAATGCTCCGAGTATAAATCCGATCATCGCCACCATCAATCCGGCGTAGGTCACGGCCCGCAGCGGTAGTCGCGAGAAACTGAATAGCCCGTCCAAGGCGTAACTGATTAAGCGACGCAGCGACTGTTTGGGCTGCCCGGCGGCGCGCTCCTGCCGATCATAAATGACTTCGGCGACGTCGAAACCCACCCACGCCCGCAGACCGGGAAAGAAGCGATTGCGCTCGGGTAGCCGGCGGAATGCCTCCAGTGCGTCTCGGCCCATGAGCCCGAAGGTGCCCGCGTTGTTTTGCGTGAGTTTCTGGTCGGTCAGGCGGCCGAAACTCGCGTGAAACAGATCCATGCCCCAACGCCGCAGCCCCGTTTCTTGGCGCGTCCGCCGGGCGGCGAGCACCACTTGGGCGCCGTCCTCCCACCGCTGCAGTAACGCGGGGATTAGCTCGGGTGGATCTTGCAGATCGGCATCCATCGTAATCAGCGCATCAACATTTTCGGCGCACCCAATGCCGGCTGCGAGCGCGGACTGAAACCCGAAGTTGCGGGCGAGGGTTACAATTTCGAAGCGTTGATCATCGCTCGCGTATTGGGCCATTAAATCGCCGCTGCTATCCTTGCTGCCGTCGTCGACCAAGTAGGCCCGCCAGTGATATTGAGGATGCGCGTCGAAGAGCTGAACGAGTCGAGTAAAGGTCTCCGGCAACACGGCCTCTTCATTGAAGACTGGCATGACTACGGCGACTGAGGGAGAGGATGAATCCATGGGAAAATCGAGGCCAGAATCGGGCGGAGTCCGCGTTGGCAGCACAAGGTTATGAGACTTCACCAGCGGGCGGGCGAGCGTAACAATTCGCAGGGACGGACCCGCGCTTGACCCGGTCCTAACCGCTTGCGCATGTTCCGGCCATGTCATCTGCGCAAGATGGGTCCTCCCGCCGCCGGGGAATGCTGATCAAGCTGATTGTTTTCGGAGCAATCGGAGTGGTAGCGGGCGTCCTGGTCCTGCGGGGGCTCGATGTGCGGTATTGGCTAAACTGGGGAATCGCTCTCGTGCGAGAAGCGGGCCCGTGGGCGTTCTTTGCGGGGATGGCGGTGATGCCCGCGTGCGGTTTTCCGCTGTCTCCCTTCACGTTGACCGCCGGCTCAGTCTTCGCGCCGACGTTGGGTTGGCCGGTAGTATTGGGAGCCACTTGGCTCGCCATCGCGGTCAATGTCTCGATCACTTACGTGGCCGCCCGCTGGCTGGCACGACCTTGGCTGGAAAAACTAGTGCTCAAGCTCGGCTACCAATGGCCGATGGTGCATGCGGAGAACTATTGGAATATCACGATTCTCGCGCGGGTGACGCCGGGGCCGCCCTTCTTTGTGCAAAGCGCGATGCTGGGCCTCGCGCAGATTCCCTTTCGCATCTACCTCATCGGCTCGGCGTCGATTGGCTCGGTTTACGCGACTATATTTGTCGTGTTCGGCGAGGCTCTGCTGTCCGGCAAAGGTAAGATGATCATACTTGGGGCCAGTGCGATGGTCGCGTTGACCTTGGCGGCGCATTTGCTACGGCGGCATCTGGCCAAAAAGAAAGCCCTCGCGGAATCCTAATGGCAGATTGGCGCGACATGGTAGAGACGACGACGCATCGGGGGGAGCCTGAACCGACGGTCGAGAGTGTCACCGCGCTCACGCGGCGCGTGAAGCGTCTGCTGGAAGGACAAGTCGGCGAGGTGTGGGTGCGGGGCGAAGTATCCAACTTAAGGAGACAGGCGAGCGGTCATAGCTATTTCGTGCTCAAGGACGGCGGCGCGCAGATTTCATGCGTCCTGTTTCGCGGCGATGCTGCCCGGCAAACCGTCGTTCTCGCCGATGGCCAGCAATTGGTGTTGGGCGGCCGCGTGAGTCTTTACGAACTTCGCGGTCAATATCAGCTCGTGGTGCAGTCCGTCAAAGAGGACGGCGTTGGGCGACTCCAGCGGGAGTTTGAGCGGCTCAAGCGCAGCCTGGCCGATGAAGGCCTATTCGCCGCTGAGCGTAAGCAGTCCATCCCCGCGTTGCCTCTGCGCGTGGCGATCGTGACCTCTCCCACCGGAGCGGCGGTGCAGGATTTTGTCCGCATTTTGTTACGCCGAAAATGGCGTGGTCGATTGACCGTTGTGCCGGCCCGCGTGCAGGGAGCGGAGGCGACCGCCGAAGTGGTCGCTGGCATTGAATGGGCCAACGCGGCGGGATGCTTCGATGTGCTGGTGATCGCCCGAGGCGGGGGCAGTCTGGAGGACTTGTGGACCTTCAACGAAGAATCTGTGGTTCGCGCCGTGGCGGGGTCTCGATTGCCGGTCATTTCGGCGGTCGGCCACGAGATAGATTTTACGCTCAGCGATTTCACGGCCGATGTGCGCGCCGAGACGCCCAGCGCCGCCGCCGAATTGTTGTCGAGCGGGTATCAGGAAATGCGGGACAGATTGGAGCGCGCGGCAAAAACCCTGAGCACGGAAGGGGAGCAGGCGTTGCGTGATCGTCGCCGGGATTGGACCAATTTACGGGATCGGCTGCGATTGCTGATGCCGCAATCTCAGATCGAGCAAGGGTGGCAGCGGCGAGATGAACTGGCCGGCCGGCTCCGCGCCGGGCTGATGAGTAGTCTGCGACACAGCCGCCAGCGGCTGATATCGAATCAAGCGGCGTGGCGCAGCTGCGATCCCCAACGGAAGGTGGAGCGAGAGTCTCAGCAGCTGTTGAGCCTGTGGAAACGGCTCCAATCGGTCAGCCCGCAAGCGACACTCCGGCGGGGCTTTGCCATGGTGCGAGATGACGCGGGCAAACCGGTCATGAAAAAAGCCGAGATGGCCTCGGGTTCTCGTTATGAAATCGAATTTTCCGATGGTCGCCAAAAGGTTGATCTAAATTCCTCGGAATGATGCGCTAGGCAGATTACCCAGTCTTTTTGACTTAGGATGAAGACCACGCTTGCGGCGGCGGTTTGATTCCGTTTAAGAACTGGCTCGTCCGCATGGCTTCTCCCGACTCAGATGCAGCTGCTGCTTCACCCCGTATAGTCCTTATCGAGGATGAAACGGTGTTTCGCCAACTTTTGAAACGCTCCCTTGAGAAGCGTAAGGGTTGGAAGCACGTGGAAGACTACTCCGACGGTGCTATTGGCTTCGAGGCGTGTATGGATAATCCGCCCGACCTACTCTTGGTCGATCTCCAGCTGCCGGGTAAGCATGGCTTGGATATTGTGGCCGAACTGATTCCGGCTCATCCGGAAGTGAAGGTCTTGGTCCTCACCGGACACGCGGAGCCGCAGTTGCCGGCCAAGTTAATGCGGCTCGGCGTCGCCGGGTTCGTCGATAAAACCGCGCCACTCGCTTATGTCATTCAAGCGATTGATACGGTTATGGCTGGAGGGATGTTTTTTGCTTCGCACGTGGCCGCCGAAACGGGACCAGCGGCGGGCAATCTGCCCTCGGCGAGCGGCGTGCCGCCATCAGCGCTCTCGGCCCGTGAGCTCGAAGTCGCGCGATTGGTCGCGGCTGGTCGTTCCTCGAAGGAAATCGCTTCCGACTTGGATTTAAGCACCCGCACGGTCGAAAAGCATCGCGCCAATATTATGGAAAAACTCGGCGTCCGCGAGGTCGCCAGTCTGGTGCGCTGGGTGCTCCAGAACGGTCTGGGGTAATCCGGACCTAGTAGTTCAATTCGCCTTTGAGGTAGATCACGGCGTGGCCCGCGATCTTGACGCGTTCTCCATCTAGCCGGCACCACAGTTCTCCTCTGCGGGCCGAAATCTGCCGAGCGTGGAGCGACAGTTGCCCCAAGCGTTGTGCCCAATAGGGCGTGAGGGTGCAGTGGGAAGATCCGGTGACGGGATCCTCGTCGATGCCATAGCCGGGCGCAAAGTTCCGCGACACAAAGTCATGATTGTCGCCAGGGGCAGTGACGATGACGGACGCCGTATCGAATTTAATCATACGGTCAAAATCAGGCCGCAGGGCGGCGAGTGCAGCTTGATCGGACAATACCACGAAATGATCGCGGGATTTGCCGATCCATTCCGCTTGCTCGATACCCAAGGCGTGGAGGAGCTCCGTGGGGGTGCAGTCAGGATCCACGGGAGCGGGTGGTCGACTGGGAAAGTCGAGTTCGTAGCGACCATCGGCATCGCGGCGCACGACGAGCGAACCGCTTTGGGAGTCGAAAATAATCTCCCCGCGATCGGGTTGTTGATCGAAGATAACGGCTGCGGCCGCGAGGGTGGCATGACCGCAGAGATCTACCTCTCGTTCGGGAGTGAACCAACGAAGGTGGTAGTTACCGTTTTCAGTAGGCACCAAAAAAGCGGTCTCGGACAACCCGTGTTGGAGTGCCATCTGCCGGAGCTCGGCGTCGGGCAGCCACGAATCTAGGGGCACGACCGCCGCCGGGTTTCCGCCGAAAGCCTGCGAGGTGAATGCGTCGATCCAATAAAAAGGGAGGCGGGCCATCGGATGTTTAACGACCGATCAATCCGCGTCCGCCAGCCGCGCCAGCGCAGCTCGGTCGAGCCGACAGGTCGTCCACTCGTCCATAAGTTTAGCACCGAGGCTTTCGTAGAATTTGATCGCCGGAGTATTCCAATCAAGCACGCACCACTCCATTCGCCCGCAGCCTTTGGCGTGCGCCTGCCGCGCGAGTTGCAACAGCAATGCCTTGCCGTGGCCATCGCCCCGGTATTTAGGTCGCACATACAGGTCTTCCAAGTAAAGACCGCGCCGGGCTAGGAAGGTGGAGAAGTTGTAGAAATAGAGCGCGAATCCGACCGGGGCTTCCCCGTCGAAAGCAAGCAAGCAGTGGGCGGCCGGCGCGCCCTGCTCGGGGAAAAGTTGGTCGCGCAGCGTGGCCTCGGTGGCCACCACGTCGTCTGACATTTTTTCGTAGTCCGCGAGCTGCCGGATAAAATCGAGAATCAGCGTGGTATCCTTGGCAGTGGCCGGGCGCAGGTGGGGGGGCATTAGATGAGGCCGTTACTTGATCCGCACTTCGCGACCGGTGGCGGCGGATCGGTAAATGGCGTCGAGGATTTTCTGTACTGCGAGGGACTCGGTCGGGTGAACGTAGGGTTCGGCCTTGCCGAGCAGCACATCGATGAAGTGGACCATCCGGTTCTCGTTCACGAGTGGGGTGGTGGGGGTGATTTGCTCGGTCACGTAACCAGAACGGCTGGGCCGGATGAGACGCAGCGGATTCAGGACAATCCCGGCATCGGTGCCGAAGATCTGCGATGTAAAGAATTCCGATTCTGGCTGGTGCGCCGCCCAGGAGGCTTCGAGTAAGACGGTGCGACCGCTTTTCAGCTTGATGAGCGCCACGGCCAAATCGTCGACGTCGAATTTGGCGGTCTGATCGATCTCACTTTTACCCCAATTGCCGTCCCCTCGTCCGAGTGGCCCCAACTTCGAGTAGGTTTGCCCGCTGACGGCGGCGGCGTCGAATTCGCCCATCAAAAATAAGGCGCGGTCCAATGCATGCACGCCGATGTCGTAGGTGCAGCCCCCGCCGGCAAATTGTTTTTGGGTGAACCACGATCCGATGCGGGGAATACCGCTGCGTCGCGACCAACAGGTCTTCGCATGATACAGCTCTCCCAGCTTGCCCTGATTGATCAGATGCTTGGCGGTCTGAACTTCGGGCGAGAACCGCATGTTCTGCCCCACCATGAGGCGGCGGCGCTTTTGCCTCGCGGTGGCGATGAGTTTGGCCGCGTCCCGGGCGTTGGTCGCCATGGGCTTGTCGACCATGACGTGTTTGCCGGCTTTGAGGGCTTCAATTGCCACCGACGCGTGCAGAAAATTCGGCAGCGCAATGGAAATGACGTCGATATCGGCTCGTTTTAACAGCTCCCGGTAGTCGGTCACCAAAATTTCGATACCGAATGCTGCGACGGCCTCACGACCCCGCTCGGGCGAAACTTCGGCGAGGGCGACGACGCGGGCGGCGGGATGTTGTTGAAAACTGCGAATGTGATCGAGGCCGATAGCGCCGGCGCCGATGACGGCTACATTGAAGGTGCGAGATGAGGATTTAGGCATGGGGGGAAGAAAGGCCTGGTGAAGGAAGATGGAGGGCAGGGCTTTATGCGCGGCCCCATGACCTCATCTGTTCGAAGGAAAGGCGGACCGATTCGAGGGGGGCATGATTATATTTCTCCACTTCGATCACATACCACTCGGCTACCCCGACGCTGTCGGCGGCGGCAAACACGGCGGGAAAATCGACCGGCCCCGAGCCGATCTCGGTTTCGTCTTTAATGTGAATGAGGCGGATGCGGCGACCCTGCTCGCGAATCATGCGGGCGGGGTCTTGGCCGCCGACCTGCACCCAATACACGTCGGCCTCAAAACTCAGATTGGCGGGCGTGGCGGAATCCAGCAGCCAGTCGATGCCGGGTCGGCCGTCCTGCAAGGCGATTTCATGCGCGTGGTTATGGTAGTGGAGTTGGAAACCCAGGCCACGGAGGCGAGCGCCGATTTCGTTGAGTTCGGCGCCGATCGTGCGACAGGCGTCAGCGGTTTGGAAATGATCCACCGGCCCGAACGGGCAAATGATGTCGCGGGTGCCGCAAAGCAGGGCTTCATCGATCACGGCGTTGAGCGCCCCACGAAGTTGCGGAATCCCGATATGCATGCCCGAGACGACTAATCCGGCGTCCTTGATGGCTTGGGCTGCATCGGCGGCTTCGAGATTGCCGTATCCGGCGGTTTCTACGCCGGCGTAGCCGATGTCGGCCACCGCTTTGACCGTGGCGGCGAAATCTTTGGCGGTGTCGTCGCGGACAGACCAAAGTTGAAGCGAGAGTCGGGGAAGATTCATGGAAGGAGAACTAGTTACGGATGGGGATGTGGGTCAATTTCCCGCCGGGGGTCAGTCACCGCGTAAACGCTGAACGTGGAGCGAAACTTCAAAGGCCCAGTTCCGTTTGAGGCGGAGTAGGATCGATCTTCGCTTGGTGACTGAAGTAGTGGTCGCTGAGTGATCGGTGCAGCTCGGGTAGCGCGCCCAGCGTCTCGTCCAACACGTCTTGCAAGGAACGCTGGTCAGTCGTTGCGGCCGACTTACCGGTGGCGAAAAACGGTGCCAAGTTGAGGTGAGAAAGTGCCTCGATGTGAGTGTGAATGGCGCGAAGCGGTGGGGTCTCCTCGTGATGATCCGTCGCCTCATGAATGGCCTGCAAGCTGGTGCGCATTTCCCGTAGATTGTGCAAAATACTACGCGGCGACGTGATGTGTTGGAGGAGCAGTTGAGCGACAAACAGAGGCTGACTGCGCGTGCGGTAAAGGCGGCGGTAAGCGTCTTGGGAACCCAACATCCGCAGTAGCGCGGAGAGTTCGGGGTTGTCCTGATAGAAGAGGCCAGATTCGGGGTCTTGGAGCGGGGCCACCAGCGCCGCACTGGTAAGCACATGACGCAGCGTGCTCCCCGTGAAAGTTGCCCGTTCGAGCGTCTTGCCCAACTGCATAAATTGCCAACCAGCATCTTGCAGCATGGTGCGATCGGTGGACCCGAGACAGGCGTTGATTTCGAGCAACGTCGCCGCCAAGGCGGACGTGGCGGCTCGGTTCCGGGCGGTGCGAGCCGTTTGGTTGCGAGCCGTGGAACCTTGGCGAGCGGCGGCGCGGAGGCGGCGGTCGATTCGAGTAAGAATACTACCGGCTTCGGGGCTGACGAACTCCCGTAACTCGCGCGCGTTGGCCGCGGCGGCCCCCACGGTATTGAGGAGGGAACTGGGATGCTCGCGGCTCAACGTCATACGCCAGAGCAGATCGTCGGAGAGGGTGCGGCGGGGATCCGCCCGCGCATCGATTTTGTGGTCCTCGTGACCGGTGGCCACGAGCAGTCCCCGCCACAAGGGTAGCCAGCGTTGGCGATCCGCCGAGGGTATCTCTTCGAGCGCCACATCTTCCAAAATCCCCAACATGCGCGCGGTCGCCTCAGCCCGCTCCAAGTAGCGGCCCAGCCAAAAGAGCGACTCGGCCGCTCGGGAACTCGGGGGCGCCCAGTCGGCTCCGGCGGTTACGGCGGTTTCAAAGTCCGAGAGGTTTCCGGCGGTTGATCGGCCCCCCGCCAAGACGACGACATCGGCACACGATCCGACGCGGTCCGCCGGGTAGGGGCCGGGCCCGAGATTGACGATCCCTCCCGGAACGACCGAAACGTGATTGCCGGAAGTGAGGGCAAATACGCTGAGCCGGAAACCGGGATCGCGTCGTCGCCCGGGCACCAGCGGCACGGATTGGAGCCGCGGACGGGCCACAAATCCTTGCGGCTGTTCGCGTACGATCTTGGGGAGACGTGGTCCCCGCAGGGACGGTTTGACGGGTTGGGGCGTGCCAATGCGGGACGAGTGGGTCGGCCAGAGTTCAAGCTCGTCTGCGTTTTCGATAATCGCGTCGAGATGGTCGGTATCCGTGCACAGCCAGGTGGGGATGGACGGGATGACGAGGGATTCCCCGAGGTAGTAGCGGGACAAGGCGGGTAAGTAGGCGGCAAGGGCGCGATTTTCGGCGACCCCGGATCCAATGGCATTGGCCACGGCAACCGTGCCGGCGCGGATGCACTGCATCAATCCCGGGATACCCGCAGTTTCGAAATCGGTGGAGAATACCACGGGGTCGATGTGGGCATCGTTGACCCGCCGATAGATCACGTCGATCTGCTCAAGCCCGGCGACGGTTTTGAAATAGACTCGATTATCCAGCACCAGCAGATCGTCGCCCTGCGCGAGTCGCAGCCCCATTTTTCGGGCGAGGAAGGAGTGTTCCGAGAAGAAGGGATACCGGGGCCCCGTGGTGAGAAAAATCATGGCCGGTCGGCTATTTCCAGCTGGGGCGAGACGGCGCAGGTGATCCACCAAATCAAGCGGAGCGTTGATGATGGAGTGGTAGTCGGGTAGGGCGCGGTAGTATTCGGAGGCCTCTTGAGTCAAGAAACGGCGATTTTGCACCGCATAGCTGAGCCCGACCGGGGTATTGGTGTGGGTTTCGGTAAACCGCCAACCGGCGGCAGTTTTCATGAGGTCAAAACGAATGAGAGGCGCGAGATCGGTTCGCTCCGGGGTCAGCTGCAAACAAGGCCGACGGTAGTAGGGGTCCGCCAGCGCGACTTCCGGCGGCAGCACTCCTGCCCGCAACGCTCCCTGCTTATGATAAAGGTCGTGCAGGAACGCATTGGTGAGGCGCGCCCGTTGCGAAATTCCCGCCTCCAGCAAGGCCCATTCCTCGGGAGGAATTATCAGAGGGGTAGGATCCAGATCCCAGAAATCAGCTGCTTCCTGCTCTGGCGAGGGCGATAAATCGGTGAGTCCAGCGTCACGGATGGATTGCCGCAGGCGATTCCGCAGGGGGCGGATTTGCGCGGGAGGGAGGGTCGGCAATGAGCGGAAGACGGCAGGCACAATCGGATAGGGAAATGCTCATACGAGCAGGGTCGGCGATCTTATCAAGCGCGCGCTTGCGCTAACAAACCAAAGGATCTTGCGGCGGAAAATCTCCAAGGTTGCGTATGGGAGTGAATCTCGGCAGTTCTAATCGTTTACAGATATGTTTAAGAAGATAATTTCGGCGTTCCGACGCTCATCCCAGCCAACGACCGACGCCCCGAGTCCTGCCCAAGACTCGCCCAAAAAAACGACGAAAACCGACTCACCGCGCTCGCGTGGCGAAAAGAGCCATGCCGATAAGCCGGCCGGGAACAGCCGAGGCGCGCGCTCGCGGAGTCGCAGCGGCGAACCTCGCAAGGAGAAACCGCAGGGCGAAGGCCGCGGTGGACCGAGTAGAGAGAGTTCTCGCGGAGAGCGTCGCGGTGGCCGCGGCCGGGGCCGCTCCGGTCCCGGCGGTAGCGAAGGTCGTGGCGGACGAGGTCGGGCCGATCAAGGTGGTCGTGATGATCGCCGAGGTGGCCGCCCCGAGCGGGACGATTTTGAGCATCCGAATCAGGCGTCGATCAAGCCGAAGACGCCGGTCGATATTCCGCCGCAGGACACCGCATTCAGTAAACTAGGCCTGAGTGATGCGCTGGCCTACTCGGTAGCGGAAAAAGGTTACACTTTGCCGACCCCGATTCAGGCGCAGTCGATTCCTTTGATTTTGGCCGGACGTGACGTGATCGGATCGGCGCAAACCGGCACCGGCAAGACGGCGGCCTTTGCGTTGCCGATTTTGCAGAAACTCGGCTCCCACGGCAAAATGCGTTGCCTGGTGCTCGAGCCGACTCGCGAACTGGCGCTGCAGGTGGAGGAGGCGTTTCAGGAGTATTCCAAGTTCACTGATCTCACGACCACCATCATTTATGGCGGTGTCGGCTACGGCAAACAACGCGATGACTTGCGCCGGGGGATTGATATCTGCGCCGCGACGCCTGGTCGCTTGCTCGACCTTTTGGAAGACGGCACCACCAATCTGAACGACATCGACATCCTCGTCTTGGACGAGGTGGACCGCATGCTCGATATGGGCTTCTTGCCCGACGTGCGTCGGATCGTCGGCAAATGTCCGTCGACCCGCCAAACGTTGTTCTTCACGGCCACGTTGCCGCCGGAGATCGCCTCGCTGGCTGACTGGGCGCTTAACAACCCAGAACAAGTTAAAATCGGCATTCAAAGTAAACCGGCGGAGACGATTTCACATGCGTTCTACCCAGTAGTGGGATCCCAGAAATTTGATCTCTTCAAAGAGCTGATGCGCCGCACCGATTTTCACAGTGTGCTGGTGTTCACCCGCACCCGGATGGGAGCGGATCGTATTGCCCGCCGCTTGCAGGCCGACGGCCACTCTGTGGGGGTCATGCACTCGGACCGAAACCAGCGCGAACGGGTGGAAGCACTGCAAGGGTTCAAATCCGGTAAATTCGAAGTTCTGGTGGCAACCGATATTGCGGCACGAGGCTTGGACATCGCGGGAGTTTCTCACGTGGTCAATTATGACGTCCCGGAAAATGCGGAGGATTACGTCCATCGGATCGGTCGCACAGGACGAGCTCTAGCGACCGGCGACGCCTTCACTCTAGTCACTGAGGATGACGTGCGTAACGCGCGCTCCATCGAGAGATTTATCGGTGCGGAGATCGAGCGGAAGCAGATCGAAGACTTCGATTATATCTACTCGGCGTTGTTTGATGCCAAGGTGTTGGCCGATGCGACGCCGGTTAAGCCGAAGTCGCGTTTGATGCGTGGCATGCGTCGCTAATTTGATCCCCTTAAGAGGGGCCGCTGCCTTCAGGTGACCGTCAATTAAATGTCACAGGTTTTCGGATTGTAAGTCAGGTCGGTCGCCTGTGCCGTGTCGGCCGGTATGCATATTGATTTTCCAACCTGCGATTTTGACGGCTACATCTTTGATCTAGACGGCACCTTGATTGAGTCGATGCCCATTCATTATGAGGCATGGGATGCTGCCATGCAGCAGGCAGGGATTGGCGAGAAACTGGACGAGGATTTGTTCTACTCGCTGGGAGGGGTGCAGACGCCGCTCGTTGCCGTGAAGTTTGGTGAGCACTATGGCATCCAAGTCGATGGAGCCGCGATCGCTCAGCTCAAAGAAGCGTTCTACCTGAAAATTATGCACCGGGTGGAGTTGATTGAACCGGTGGTCGATTTTGCGCGCCGCATGGCGGTGTCCAAGCCGGTAGCAATCGCGACGGGCGGTGGGCCAGAGGTCGCCCTGCCCACGATCGAGGCGTTGGGTTTGTCTGTTCTATTCAAAGTCGTGATCACGCCGGCGGATGTGGCGCCCGGTAGGGGTAAGCCCGCTCCGGATATGTTTCTCGAAGCGGCCCGGCGAATTAACGTCCGGCCGGAGAACTGCGTGGTTTTTGAAGATGCGGTTCCCGGTATCGAAGCCGCTCGCGCGGCGGGAATGGCCGTGGTCGAAGTACCTAGCCGACCGGTTTGATCCCTGGGGTCATCGCGCCAGATGATGACTTCGTCGGAGAGCAGCAAGTTGGATGACTTCGCGGCGTCTCTCCAGTTGCGCGACCCGGGGAAAAAATTGGCGCTGAGGGGAGCGAACTCGAGTCGGTGTCATTGCGCGATCGTCAGGACTGATCGGTTCCCGATCGCCCGGCGATCTGGAGTTTGGCGAGGGGGTGGTTGATTCTGGGGAAGGGATTTGATTTTGGTGCCGATGTCGAATCGTGTTGAAGGCAAAGCGATGAATTTATCCGACGTGGTTAATCCTAATATTCTGAGTCAGCCGGTCTATGAGCCAGGTCGACCCATCGAAGACGTGGCCCGCGAAATGGGTTTGGATCCCAAGGGGATCATCAAAATCGCGTCCAATGAGAATCCGTTCGGTCCATCGCCCAAAGCGTTGGCCGCGATGGAGCAGGCCTTACGAAGTTCTCATCTGTATCCCGATGGGGGATGCGTCAGGCTTCGGGCCCGACTCGGCCAACGTCACGGCGTAGATCCGAATCGAATTGTAGTGGGGAACGGTTCTAATGAACTGATCGAGCTGATGGGGCATGTTTTTCTCGGTCCAAGCGACGAGGTGGTCATGGGGAACCCGGCGTTCATCGTTTACAAACTGGTGACTTTGCTTTTCGGAGCTCGCGCGATCGAAGTGCCGCTAAAGGACTATGTCCACGATCTGGACGCCATGGCGGATGCGGTAACGGAGCGGACCAAAATGGTCTTCCTGCCGTGCCCGAATAATCCGACCGGAACGCTCAATTCCAGCGATGAGGTCATGGCGTGGATCGAGCGGCTACCGGAGCGCGTGGTCGTGGTCGTGGATGAAGCTTACGCGGAGTATCTGGAGCACGAGACGGACTGGTCAGATTTGTTCAGAGCGGGACGCCGATTGGTCGTGTTGCGGACCTTTTCCAAAATATTCGGCTTGGCGGCGCTGAGGGTGGGATACGCCCTGACGTCACCGGAAATCGCGGCCCTGCTGCAACGCGCTAGGCAGCCGTTTAATGTCAACGCGATCGCCCAAGCCGGTGCGTTGGCGGCGTTGGACGATGATGGCTGGGTAGAACACTGTCGGCAATCCAACCGGGCAGGCCTCCTGCAATTGGAGACTGGGCTGAGCGAGTTGGGGCTCGAATGGGTGCCGAGCCGGGGAAATTTTTTGCTCACGAAGGTGGGAGACGGCGCCAGCATTGCCCGACGTCTCCAAGCGGAGGGCATCATCGTGCGTCCGGTTGCAGGCTACGGGCTTCCCGCATGGATTCGGATCAGCGTCGGCACCTTAAGCGAGAACGCGCGACTGTTGGGAGGTTTAGCCAACCTGCGATTGGAACGGACTCAGCTGGTTTCAGAAAGCTGCGGTTGAGGGGTTCCGCGCAATGAATTGAGCAGTTGATCCAAGAGATGATTCCGGTTTACCACAAAAAGAAACCGATCTTCGCCCATCCGATCATAAGCCTTGCGCAACAACTCGGGTGATGTGCGTCGCATGGTGAGTAACCGGGCGATGTTTTCGGGAAGTTGAGGTGCATCGGGGGCCGTTAGATCAAATTCGATCAATCGGGTCAGGGCCGTCTGGTTGAGAGCGTCCTGACTGACGGCATGAGCCAAAACCTTGCGAGCCTCACGATCTGCCCCCACCGCCAGCAGGCGATCAGCGACGGCGACCAGATTCTCCGCCCGGATCGCTTCGAGCCCGAGATAACTGTTGAGAAAGAGACTGGCGTCCTCCCGGTCTCCGAGCGCGAAAAAGCAGATAGCCTGCAATCCGTTAAAAACGGGGGCCATACGCTCTTGCCAATCTGGATTCTCGTCGAGGACGCGCCGGGTTATCGCAAGGGCCTCTTCATACCGACTCGATACGATCATCGCCTCGACCAACATAAGGGTAGGACCCTCCAGCGGCATCTCCTGCTGCTCGGCATAATCGAGGATGCGTTTCGCCAAGTCGGGTCGGCCGGTATTGGCCGCGAAGTCGCCGATTTGGAGCACGACGGCGTAATCTTGGCCAAATTCGCGCAGCAGTGAGGCGGCCTCTTCGTCAACCGACTGATCTTCGTCAGCCTTATCGAACGCGAATAGAAGGTCGATGCGGGGTTGGGGTTGATCGGGGAATCTGAGTCTACGCATGAGACTGGTTCGGCGGGCGGTATTTGATTCGTCCTGATCAATCAACCACCGCACTTGAATGCGATAAATCTCCTGATTTGCTGGATAATCCCTAGCGAGTTGCCCGATCAGCGCTTGAGCCAAGGCGGGGAAACCTCGGTCCCATTCGATCTTGGTTGATAGGATTCGCCCCTCAGGATTCGAGAGAAGCTCTTCAGATTTTAAGGTGTCCTCGGATTGATCAAATTGTCCCCGAAAATAAAGAGCATTGGCCAAAGCCGTAGCCACGAATTTGCGCTCCGGGGAGTGGGGCGGGAGATCAGGTAGAATTTGCCGAGCGAGCCGGGTAACTTCGTGATCTTCCTGCAGTGAAAATAGAAAACTTATCATGCTTTGGAGGTAGGCAAGATTGGTGGCGTGAAATTCCACTCCGGTCAGCAGGGTGGACTTTGCCAGATCTGGCCGGCCGGCCGCGTTGAACATCTCGCCCAGCAGCAAACGACCTTCCAGGTGTTCCGGGAACCGAGCGGTGCCGGCTCGGAGCTGGTGAAAGGCCTTCGAGAATTCCCCCTGTTTCAATGAAGCCTGCGCCTGTTCGATGTAGGACCTCCCGCGAGCTTGGCGATATTGAGGCCAGTTGGGGGGATACAGCCGATCTACCCATGATATCCCCGTCAATTCGTGCCTGATCCTGTCGTTTAAAAACAGGGCGGTTCCCGCCGCAAGGTAACCGCCGACCATGAAACCCGCCAGCCAGACAACTGCCACCAGTGGTGACACGTGTAATTTCCACCCATTACGTCGCTTGTAGACGTAGAAGGGTAGACAGCGTTTCCATCCCGCTAGGGCTTTGGTCTTTGGGCCGTCTGGTAGCCGCTCTTCTCTTTGGGGTGGCATGAATGTTGCTGGAAAAAGTAATTCAAATTCTCACCGTTTGGCAAAAAAAACTTGGCTTATCAACCAATGATTCAAAGTGTTTGCAAATCTTCGGGGCCTGCTCCCTCCTAGCGGGGTGTAATTAGAAGTGATGGTATAAATGCAAATGATTGTACTGTACCCCGTGATAGAAGTGTGCTGAACACTTGGGATGAATTCAAAACAAGCGGTTGAACCAAGCGAACGGGAGAACG
>Ga0075109_1000853_pt1 | contig 20147 bp, 14 predicted proteins | sample AntAceMetag02UKD_FD_69798 | JGI IMG/M metagenome (GOLD analysis project Ga0075109, IMG submission 69798) | Saline lake microbial communities from Ace Lake, Antarctica - Antarctic Ace Lake Metagenome 02UKD | ecosystem: Environmental > Aquatic > Non-marine Saline and Alkaline > Saline | place...
TCCTGCAGTTAGCTATCTGTGGAGTAGTGTCCATATAGTGAGACAAGAACCTCTACTTATGGACAATGCTAGCGGGGTCGGCGTTCTGGACAAGAGCACCCTGGTGTTGAACTGCCTCGCCGAGGAACCCCGATCACTCAGCGACCTCGTGGCCGCCACCGGCATGCCGCGGCCCACCGCCTACCGCATTGCCGCAGCGCTGGTGAATCACCGGTTCATCGAACGTGACGATCAGGGGATGTACCGACTCGGCCCCCGACTACGCGAACTCGCACGCCTATCCCAACTTCCACAACTTGGCGTCCTAGCCCGCGACATCATTGAGGATCTAAGCCGCCTGACCGGCGAAAGCGTTCAGATTTTCGTGCCGACCCAGAATGGACGCCGATGTGTTGCGGCCGTTGAACCAGATCGTGGGTTGCGCGACACCGTTCCCGTGGGAGCAGTCCTCACGCTCAGCGCTGGGTCTGCCGCACAAGTACTTCTCGCCTGGCTACCGGCTCCTTCGCGCAGAGCGGGACTCGTGGGAGCACGATTCAACGCAGCAGACCTAGAGCGCGTACGCAAGCGCGGCTGGGCGCAAAGCATTGGACAGCGAGAACCCGGAGTGTGTTCAGTTTCGGCACCGATTTTTGCCCGACCGACCGACACCGGCGGTATCGCCACCGAGGGCGTGTCGACAACGACTGCTCCGGAACCAGAAGTACCCCTGGCCGCAATCTGCGTTTCCGGCCCGCAGGCCCGGATGACCGCCCGCCCGGGAAAACGTTATGCGGGCGCCCTACAGGAAGCCGGTCAAGCCATTGCTGCGCGACTCGCTGAGCAGCCCTAACGAGGCGAACGCCGGGCCCTGTCACCGGCTTGGCAAAGGAAAAGTAGGGCAAGACTGGATCAGCCTCGCCCTACTCAGATGTAGCCCCGACGGGATTCGAACCCGCGCTACCGCCTTGAGAGGGCGGCGTGCTAGGCCACTACACAACGGGGCCGTGCACCCAACCCGTCCGCTCGTGAGCCGACGATGCAGATGCTGGGCGAACAACACCGAGGTCGTCGTGTGCTATTTCGCCTTGCTGGGGTACCAGGACTCGAACCTAGACTAACTGGACCAGAACCAGTTGGGCTGCCAATTACCCCATACCCCATGGGTTGTAAACGAGATCAAAGTATAGCCCCACCCCCTGCCTGCCATCATCAGCGGCGTCAGCGGCACTACCTAGTCGCGGCTGCGGTCAATCGCGCAACGCAACGGTCGCGACCCAAGATTTCCATCGACTCGAACAACGGTGGAGACACCCGGCGCCCGGTGATAGCAATGCGCAGTGGGGTGAAGGCATGCTTAGGTTTCAAGCCCATGTCCTCCACCAGGGCCGATCGCAGCGATGCCTGAATATCTGCCGCGGTCCACGTGGACAGTGACGCCAGCGAGGTAAGTGCGGCCGTCAAGGTAGTCGTTGCCGCATCGTCGAGGAACTCCCACTGATCATCTGCTATGGCAAAAACGTCATCGTCCACCAACAAGAACGCCAGCATGTCCACCGCCTGAGTCAGCACTTCCAGCCGTTCAGCCACCAGGGGTAGCGCCTGTTCCAGAACGGCTTGCTCCTGGCTTGTCGGGGGGTTGCTGACAAGCCCGGCTTTCTGCAGATAGGGCAGCAACCGCTCGTTCAACTCACTGGGTTGCAGATGCCGAATCCAATCAGCATTGATGGCGGTGGCCTTCTTCACGTCAAATCGCGCCGGACTGGCATTGACCCGAGAAATATCAAACCAGTCGGCCATCTGCTGCAGCGAGAAAAATTCCTGGTCATCGCCGGGTGACCATCCGAGCAGCGCAAGGTAGTTGAGCAAGCCTTCGGGCAAGAAACCGAGTTCGCGATACATCAACAGCGAGGACTCTGGGTCGCGCTTGGATAGTTTTCGGTTGCCCTGGCCCATGACGTAGGGCAGGTGGCCAAACCGGGGCGACACACCAGAACCGACGCCGATATCTGCCAGGGCAGCATGCATTGCGATTTGCCGGGGCGTAGATGACAGGAGATCCTCCCCGCGCAGCACGTGGGTAATTTCCATCAGCGCATCATCGGCGGGATTAACCAGCGGATACAGCGGGTCTCCGTTTGCGCGCATAATCACATAGTCGGGCACGAACTCCGGACGAAATGTAACCGGACCTCGCACCAGATCATCCCAGGTGATGTCGTGATCGGGCATGGCGAAGCGCAGTACCGAGGAACGATTCGCAACACGATGTGCACTGATTTGGTCGTCGGTGAGATGGCGGCAGGTGCGCCCGTAGCCTGGCGCTCGGTGCTCTGCTTTCGCCCGATCTCGGTCGGCCTCTAGCTCCTCCGGCGTACAAAAACACTCATAAGCGTGGCCGGCAGCCAGGAGTTGCTCGGCGATCCGCCCGTAGATCTCGCCACGTTCGGACTGTCGATAGGGACCGAACGGCCCACCGACCCCTGGGCCTTCGTCCCAGGTCAGTCCTAGCCAGCGCAACGAGTCCACCAGGGCGGTGTAGGAACCCTCTGAGTCCCGAGCCGCGTCGGTGTCTTCGATCCGGAAGACGAATGTGCCCTGATGATGACGGGCGAATGCCCAATTAAATAGCGCGGTTCGAATCATGCCCACATGTGGATTCCCGGTCGGCGACGGACTGAAGCGCACGCGGACCGGCACCGCCTGTGCCCCGGGATCAGCTGCGTCTAACGCCATGGGGAAGCTCCGTTGTCGGCGGCAACCGGATTGCTCAATTGACCGATGCCATCAACAGCCACTGTGACTTCGTCGCCGTCAGCCAATGCGGTAACACCGGCCGGCGTGCCGGTCAAGATGACATCTCCGGGCAGCAGCGTCATGACCCCACTCACGAATTCCACCAGTTCGGCCACGTTGTTCACCATGGAAGACGTGTTCGCACGCTGTGTCTGCTCGCCGTTGATTGCCCCCCACAGGACCGCGTTGGTTGGGTCTAGATCGGTATTAATCCAGGGACCCAGCGGACAAAAAGTGTCGTACCCCTTTGCTCGAGCCCACTGGCCATCGCTGCGCTGATGATCGCGCGCGGTGACGTCATTGGCCACGGTGTACCCAAGAATCACGTCCGCGGCTGACTCAGCCGGAACATGTCGACACATGCGCCCGATCACGATGGCCAACTCTGCCTCCATCTCGACCTGAGCCGAGGTTGCCGGCAAAACGATAGGTGCGCCAGGCCCAATCACGCTGGTATTGGGCTTAAAAAACAGCATCGGTTCAGCCGGCACCTGTCCGCCCATTTCCACCGCGTGGTCGGCGTAGTTCTTACCGACCGCCACGATCTTGCTGGGCAGCATGGGTGGCAAGAACCTCACTCGGTTAGCACTCACCTGACGATCCGCCAGCGTGATGTCGCCGAAAGGGTGGGCCTCAATCAACGTAACCGACGTGTCGACACCTACCTTTCCCTCATCCGTTATTCCTTCAACGGCGGCGAACGAAACATGGTCACCGAGAGCGACACGACAAATCAGCACGTTGGTGAGCCTAACGGACTCGGTCAGCCGGACTTACCGGCAATAGCGGGGGTGAGGAGGGCATAGCTAATCGCATCTTCCAACGCCCGCCAGGAAGCCGCGATCACATTCTCGTGAACCCCAACGGTGTTCCACCGGGCATCACCATCGGTACTGCCGATCAAGACGCGGGTGACCGAGTCGGTTCCGCGGGCGTTATCGAGTAGGCGCACCTTGTAGTCAACGAGGCTGACACCGGCGAGTTGTGGGAACAAATCTACGACGGCTTGGCGCAGCGCTCGGTCCAGCGCATTGACCGGACCATTGCCCTCCGCTGTTGCGATTACTCGTTCGCCTGCGGCGTGCAACTTCACTGTTGCTTCGCTCACGACGTTGCCCTGGGCATCTTGATCAACGATGGTGCGCCACGACTCGACGGTGAACGGTTGGCTAATGTCAGAACCAGATTCCTGATGAAGCAACAGTTCGAAAGAGGCATCGGCCGCTTCAAAAGTCCAACCTTGAGCTTCCAGCGCCTTCACTCGATTGACCACCCGATTGATCAATTCAGGGTCGCCCGACACGTCATGACCAAGCTCCTGACTTTTCAGTTCTACCGAAGCGCGACCTGCCATCTCTGTGATGAGGACGCGCTGACTGTTGCCCACGAGCGTGGGATCCATGTGGTTGTACAGATCAGCCGAAACCTTAAGCGCACTCGCGTGAAGTCCGGCCTTATGCGCGAACGCAGAAACCCCCGCGTATGGCTGGTGCGTGTCCGGAGTGATGTTGGCAATCTCAGCGATGGCATGGGAGATGCGCATCGTCTCGCGCAGTTTTCCCTCGGGCAGGACGGGTAGTCCCATCTTGGCGGACAGATTCGTGACGACAGAAAACAGATCAGCGTTTCCGGTGCGCTCCCCGTATCCATTCGCGGTGCACTGCACATGGGTGACCCCTGCGTCTACCGCCGTGACGGTATTGGCCACGGCACAACCGGTGTCGTCCTGGCAGTGAATCCCCAGGCGCATCGTCGTTCGACTCAACACGTCGGTGACCACACGATGAATACCCACCGGCAACATGCCGCCGTTGGTGTCGCACAGCACACCAACATCTGCACCGGCATCGTGGGCGGCTTGCAAAACGGCGACACCGTAGTCCGCGTCATTGCGATAGCCATCAAAGAAGTGCTCAAGATCGACAAAAACTCGACGTTGATGCTCCACCAGAAAGGCCACCGTGTCGAACACCATGGCTAGGTTCTCTTCCAGCGTTGTATGCAGTGCCTCGCGAACATGGCGCACATCAGACTTGGCAACGAGGGTCACGACGGGGGCCGCACACTCCAGTAGCGCTCGCACCTGAGGGTCATCGGCTACCGCGATTGATGCCTTCCGAGTGGATCCAAATGCCACAAGTTGGGCCGTGTGCAACTGCAGTTCGGTGCGGGCGCGGGCGAAGAACTCGGTGTCCTTGGGCATTGCGCCCGGCCAACCACCTTCGATGAATCCCACACCGTAGGAATCAAGCAGGGTCGCAACCGCGAGTTTGTCTGCTACCGAATAGGAAATGCCCTCTCGCTGGGCACCATCACGCAGCGTTGTGTCGAACACATGAAATGCATCGCCCAGTGGTGACATGTCCCGTGCTGTGTGGGGTCGTGGTGTTTGGTTTCGCATGAAAAATTCTGGCCCTCTCGTCATACTCGGGCCGGGCAATGAAAAAGCCCCCCGCAGTTGCGAGAGGCAGCGCATCGTCCGACCCGAATGGGAAAAACGATGCGCTAATTAATAATAATTGAAATCAACGCACAGCCAACGGCGCAGCTAGGGCTGCCTGCCTCGACTGTGGTCATAGCAGGAGTATATATCGGCTAGGCGAGCCGTTGCAGCCATTTGTGTTTATCGGCCACGACGCCGGTCTGAATTCCGAGTAGCTGCTCACGCAGACGCATCGTGACCGGCCCGGCAGCACCATCGCCCACGATCCATTCCTGGGTGGCAGATTTCACCGACCCAACAGGGGTGACCACAGCTGCCGTACCGCAGGCAAATACCTCGGTGATGTCACCCGCTGCGCAACCTGCTTGCCAATCGTCCACGCTAATTTGCCCCTCATCGGCCTGGATGTTCATTTCGCGGGCGAGGGTGAGGAGTGAATCGCGCGTGATTCCGGGGAGGAGAGCACCGGTGAGCGCAGGAGTCATGATGCGTGCTGAGTCGCCTGAGCCGTACACGAAATACAGGTTCATGCCGCCCATCTCTTCAATCCAGCGACGCTCAACCGCGTCGAGCCACACCACCTGGTCGCAACCGTGCTCAGCAGCCTGGGCCTGGGCGATCAAGGATGCGGCATAGTTTCCGGCGCACTTTGCTTCGCCGGTACCACCGGGGGCGGCGCGCACGTACTCGTGAGACAACCACACCGAGACCGGTGCAATACCACCCTGAAAATAGGCGCCGGCCGGGGAAGCGATGAGCAAGTATTGGTAGGCATCAGCCGGGCGCACACCTAGACCCACCTCGGTGGAAAACATGAATGGCCGCAGATAGAGGGAACATTCATCTTCGGTCGGCACCCAGGCGTGATCGATGCTGACCAGCGCCTCCAGGCTAGACAGGAACAGTGACGTGGGCAGTTCCGCCATGGCCAGTCTGCGCGCGCTATTTTGGAATCGGACGGCGTTGGCCATGGGCCGGAAAGTCCACACGGTTCCGTCGCTGTGGCGGTATGCCTTCAGCCCTTCAAAAATCGACTGGCCATAGTGAATAAAGTTTGTGGCCGGATCAAGGGACAGCGGCGCGTAGGGCAACACCTCGGCGTCATGCCACTGACTGTCCTTGGTCCACCGTGCGCTGACCATGTGATCGGTGAAGTGACGGCCGAAACCTGGGTTGGCGAGGACCTGCTCACGCTGCGCCTGGCTCAGCGCCATAGTGCTGGGGTGCACGGCAATGGGCCAGGTTTGTGCTATCCCACCGGTATGTCCAACTTCTCCGGCCGGCAGATGTGTCATGGACATGACGTTACCGGCCCGCCGCGCCGGTCGCGAGAGCATCGCCGATCTCGGCTGTCGTGCGAGCACCGAACTCGGATCGAACAGCCAGATCGTCGGCAACCGCGGCGTCAATCGCACCGGCGCGTTCGGTCTCCCCGACGAAGTCCAGCAGCATGGCCAGGCTGATCACGGTGGCGGTCGGATCCGCCTTGCCCTGTCCCACGATGTCTGGGGCCGAACCATGCACCGGCTCGAACATGCTCGGATGCTTACGTGAAGGGTCGATATTTCCGCTGGCGGCAAGTCCGATACCACCGGCAATTGCCGCACCGATGTCGGTCAAGATATCGCCGAACAGATTGTCGGTGACGACAACATCGAATCGCTCGGGTTGGGTCAAGAAAAACATTGCGGCGGCATCCACGTGCAGGTAATCAGTTTCAATATCTGGAAAGTCCTGGGAAACCTCGGTGAACACGCGTTGCCACAGGCCACCGGAGTTCACCAGCACATTCGTCTTGTGCACCAACGTGACCTTCCCGCGCCGGCGCTGCGCTCGAGCAAAGGCATCGCGAACAATGCGCTCCACCCCGAAAGCAGTATTGAGACTCTCCTCGGTCGCCACCTCCTGTGCGGTACCCACACGCAATCGACCACCTGCACCTACGTACGGACCTTCGGTGCCCTCGCGGCACACGACAAAATCGATATCTTCAGCAGTCTTTCCCGCCAGCGGTGTCGCTACCCCGGGGTACAACCGAACCGGGCGTAAATTCACATGATGATCGAAGGCGAAACGTAACGGCAGCAGCACGCCTCGCTCCAAAATGCCGGGAGCAACACTGGGGTCACCGATTGCACCCAGCAAGATGGCATCTGATTGCTGGAGCTCATCGAGCACGCTCGCGGGCAGGGTCTCACCGGTTCGATGATAAAGGCGGGCCCCGAGGTCATATTCCTGCGTGTGAACGCTCAGTCCCCCGCCGACCGCTTCAAGCACCTTCATCGCTTCGGCAACCACCTCGATCCCAATGCCATCACCGGGAACGAGGGCCAGATTCAGAGTGGACGACATGGACGCTGAGGGTAGTCCCGGCGATCAATCGATGTGCGAGCCGACCCCGTGATAGCCTGCAATCAATGTTGGCAAACCTTCTTCTTGGTTGCCGCGGCGAGGCCTAACGACCGGCCCACTCGCCGCGGGTTGTTTGCTATGCCGGTTGCCCCCAACCCGCCTCGCACCACACGGTGCACTTGTACACAACCAGGAGTACTCCGCGATGAACACCGCGCAATCACACCCATACGACGAGCGCAACGCCCAGCAACCTACGAATATGCCGTGGCAGCGCTATACCCCCTTCACACCCGTAGTTCTACCCGATCGCACCTGGCCGGATCGGGTGATCACTCAGGCGCCACGCTGGTGCGCGGTAGATCTCCGCGACGGAAATCAGGCGCTGATTGATCCCATGACCCCGAGCCGCAAGCGCAGAATGTTTGAACTCCTCGTGGCCATGGGCTACAAGGAGATTGAGGTGGGATTTCCCTCGGCATCGCAAATCGATTTCGACTTTGTTCGCATGCTCATCGAGGAAGACGTTATTCCTGACGACGTTGTCATTCAGGTACTCACCCAGTCACGTGAGCACCTCATCGAGCGCACCTTCGAAGCGATTCGCGGCGCTCGACAGGTCATCGTTCACCTGTACAACTCCACCTCCACCCTCCAGCGGCAGGTAGTTTTCGGCCTGGATCGAGAGGGCATTAAGGAAATTGCCGTCCATGGAGCTCAACTGTGTCTGAAGTATGCCGACCAAATTGCTGATGAGACGCAGGTGTACTTCGAGTATTCACCAGAGTCCTATACCGGTACTGAGCTTGATTTCGCCGTGGAGATTTGCGACGCGGTGACTGCGGTGTGGCAACCAACCCCGGACCGCAAAGTCATCCTTAATCTGCCCGCCACCGTTGAGATGGCAACACCTAATGTGTACGCCGATTCTATTGAGTGGATGCATCGCCATCTGGCCCGACGCGAGAGCATCGTGCTCAGCCTGCACCCGCACAACGACCGAGGAACCGCGGTTGCTGCCGCCGAATTGGGCTATCAAGCCGGTGCCGATCGGATTGAGGGTTGCCTTTTTGGCAACGGGGAGCGAACAGGAAACGTGTGCCTAGTGACCCTGGGCATGAACCTGTTCAGTCAGGGCATCGACCCCCAGATCACATTTTCTGACATTGATGACATTCGGCGCACGGTGGAGTACTGCAATCAGCTTCCGGTCAACGAACGTCATCCCTACGGTGGCGACCTCGTGTACACGGCCTTTTCCGGCTCACACCAAGACGCCATCAACAAGGGTCTGCGTGCGATGGAGGCAGAAGCCGCCGCAGCCGGGGTCAGTGTTGACGATCACCCGTGGGCCGTACCGTATCTGCCGATCGACCCCAAAGATGTGGGTCGCACCTACGAGGCCGTGATTCGGGTGAACTCCCAATCAGGCAAGGGTGGGGTCGCCTACATCATGCGCACCGAACACCGTCTAGAGCTGCCGCGGCGGCTACAAATCGAGTTCTCCCACGTCGTCCAGCAGCAAACGGATGAGGAAGGGGGTGAGGTTACACCCGAGCACATGTGGTCTGCTTTCAGCTCTGAGTACCTGCCTGATGCGAATGCGTCCTGGGGGAGGTTCGGGCTGGAGTCGGTGAGCCAGCGCTCCAGCGTTGATGGCGATACCGACATCGAGGCGGTCGTGCTGGATTCAGGCACGGCAATCACACTCACCGGACGTGGTAATGGCCCGGTCGCAGCTTTTTGTGACGCGTTGGCTTCAATCAGTGTCGACGTTCGCGTGCTCGACTACGCCGAACATGCCATGAGCGCAGGTGGGGATGCGATCGCTGCGTCCTATTGCGAATGCGCGGTGGGTGACCGGGTGCTGTGGGGCGTGGGCCTGGACCCATCCATCACAACTTCGTCGCTGAAAGCAATTATCAGCGCGGTGAACCGCGCGATTCGCTGAAGCAACGGACCCGCACCGAGTGCCGTCGGCTTCGACTATCCGAAGTCGACCGTGCGCCCGGTGTGGGCGCCGATGTCCTTGATGAGCGTCTCCAGCATTGCTGCGGGTGCAACCGAGTCGACGGTCAACACGATCAGGGCATGGCCACCGGCATCATCGCGACTGACCTGCATACCGCCGATGTTGACTCCTGCTTCACCAAAGGCGTGCCCGACCACACCAACCACGCCTGGCCGGTCGTGGTAACGGAAAAACGCCATGTGATCGCTGATCGGAACATCAGTGTCAAAGGCGTCGACCTCGACCAGCTTTTCGACGTGGCGTGCACCGGTGACGGTGCCGGCCACACTGACCACGGACCCGTCGGTCAGGGTGAGTCGGACGCGTACAAGGTTGCGATGATCGGGGCTTTCATCATTGGTTACCAACGCCACCTCGACCCCGCGCTGCTGGGCCAGCACAGGAGCGTTAACGAAGGACACGGGGTCGTGCACGAGCCCGGAAAAGACACCCTTCAGGGCCGCAAGTTCGATCACCCGAACATCAAGATCAGCGACTTCGCCACGGACTTCAACATCGATTCGCTCCACTGCCCCGTCGATGAGTCCGGCAGCGATAACCCCGAGGTGCTCGGCCAGAGGTAGGAGGGGGCGGATGGGTTCGGCAACAGAGCCACCCTGCACGTTCACCGCATCGGGCACGAGCTCTCCGGCCAGGGCGAGTCGTACCGACCGAGCCACCGCGATACCGGCCTTTTCTTGAGCCTCGTCAGTGGATGCGCCCAGATGCGGTGTTGCGACGACGCTTTCCAGACCGAATAGCGGCGAATCAGTGCATGGTTCGCTGGCATACACGTCGAGGCCAGCCCCGGCGACTCGCCCCTCAGACATTGCGGTGAACAGTGCTGCCTCATCAATGATGCCGCCGCGCGCTGCATTGATGATGTGCACGGTGGGCTTTACCTTGCGCAGTTGCTCGTCATTGATCAGGTTGACCGTCTCCGGGGTCTTCGGTAGGTGCACCGTAATGAAATCTGACTGGGTCAGCAGATCGTCAAGGGTCACCATGCGGACACCGATCTGGGCGGCGCGCGCCGGTTGCACATAGGGGTCATACGCGATGAGGCGCACTCCGAATGCGCTGAGGCGCTGGGCAACCAGGATGCCGATCCGGCCTAGGCCCACGATGCCGACGGTCTTCTCGGTGAGTTCTACGCCGGTGTACTTCGAACGCTTCCACTGACCAGCGCGCAGTGCCTCGTTGGCCGGCACAATCTTGCGTGCACTTGCCAGTAGCAACCCCACTGCTAATTCCGCCGCGCTCACGATATTTGACGTGGGGGCGTTCACGACCATGACGCCGGCCTGGGTAGCCGCCTTGACGTCGACGTTGTCTAAGCCAACCCCGGCGCGCGCCACAACCTTCAGCGATTTCGCCGCCGCAATGGCTTCGGCATCCACCTTGGTGGCCGAGCGCACCAGGATGGCATCGACGTCGGCGATCGCCGGCAGCAGTGCTGCACGGTCGGCCCCGTCGCAATGGCGAATTTCGAAGTCGGGCCCGAGGGCCTCCACTGTTGCCGGTGACAGCTCTTCAGCAATCAACACAACGGGCTTGGGCATGAAAACACCTCTCCTGGGCACCGGCCGAGCAAGAACCACTGGGCACGCCCTCAGTCGAGCGCGGCTTGAGTCTAGCGAGAGCTAGCCCGGAGGCAATCTGGTGCCCGAGCATGTTCGTAGCGGCCTACGGCTGCACAGGCACATCACCGATCTTGGACCGCCAGGCTGTGAACGATTGAACGGGCCCGGCGTGCGGTCGAACCAACCAGGGCCACGGATGTACCTGGCTCACGGACACAGCCCCCGCCCGTTCGGTCCAGCCCGGCACAGGGGCATACGTTGTGGCAAGAGCAAGCGTGGTCCATCGTGTTCGTGGATCGCCACGCCAGATGCGTACCTCACGGCGCTGCGCAAGGTCAGCCAGGCACTGCGCTAGAAAGACACCACGGTGCGCGGATAACTTCAACCGCTGCAGCAGCGGTTCATCCCAGATGAACATCACGGGTAGGTCAGGGTGGGCTGCCAATGCTGGATCGTCATCACCGAGGGATTCTGCGGTCAACCAGACTGCCTGCGCTGCGTGCTCTGCATCAGTTCGCATCTTTGCCGTCAGCGGCCCGGTGGTCGCCATGAGATCCGGGTCGTGCCGCAGGCGCGGATCTGGATCTGCACGGGGCGCTGGGGGAACATCTGGCGGCCAAGATTCAATGGGGCAGGCCGAACGCAAAGAACACTGCCGGCATAGATTAGGTGCTCGCTTTTCCACCTGCCACCGAGAGAATCCGTAGGGCTTGCCCGTCAGTGCTCCCACGGTCCACTGCCAACCCGCACGATTAGCCGCGCGCGAACCATCGAGCAGTTGTTGAAAAAACAGGTCCTCACCGTCTTGCCAAGACCAACCCAATCGAACCGACCAGTGCGATGCCAACCACATGCGCTGCTGATTGGTAATCCACCCGCGCTCAGCAAGTTCAGCAACCGACTCGTCAACACATGACATGCCTTCCGGCCATGACTGGTGACTATCGCCTGTTCGCGGGATTATGTTGTAGCGCAACGATTTTGCCGATGCACGGCCAATCCGGGCATAGAGGTGTCGAGCGTATTCCTGCCACAGCAGTTCATCCCGAAATTTTCTGCGATCGGAGTCGGGTGCATGTGCGGCACTAGCCCACACGCGAGGAAGGGTGAGTAGTCCGTGTCGAATATAGGCAGATAATCCGGTGGCTCCCCGCCGAGAGACCGGCCAGACTTCATTACGACGCTTCGCGTAGCCGGCCAAATCGGTTGCGACGAGTGCCGCATCGGCTGCCTGCTGGCCGCCGGCCATGACGCGAGCGGGCGACCCTGGTCGAAAGAGATCACCCATGTGCTCGGCAATCCACGTTGACGCGGTCGCCATCGTGGGTGTGGGCAGCAGCATCGGCTCTGTCACCTAGGGCTGCCTTCTTGGGAGACCCGGCGTACGCGTACCGGGCCCTTGGTGGTCGATGGATCCACCACCCGACCCTGCTGAACCCACTCGATCTCCTGGGCCGCGACTAGGCGTCGAGCAGCCTGCCGCACTGCTTCCCGGGGACCTTGGCGATTATCAGCGAGCATCGCCGCTGCGGCCTCCTCAAACTGCGCAAGGTCGACTCCCTGGCTAGCGGGCACCTGCGCCAGCCCAGACATGATGACCGCTTCTAGGTCGGTCCCATTCTGATGTGGTGCTCGGCGGCACGCCTGGGAGCAGTACTTCACCTGCAGCCAATCCCGCTCCCACTTCTTCCGCCACGTAATCGTGCGTCCACACCGCAGGCAAGTTTTTGCTGCTGGTGCAGCCCCCCGATCGGTAGCAGACTTAGCGGGCCGCTGAGCCTTCAACGTAATCATCGTCGCCGGCATCGATCCAACTCATCAGACCGCGCAGTTCGCTGCCGACCTTCTCGATGGGATGCTGTTCTGCCGTCGCTCGCATCGCGGTGAACTCGGGCCCACCGGCCTGTTGATCGGCCATGAATCGTTCGGCGAAGGCCCCATTTTGAATATCGGCCAGGACCGCTTTCATGTTTTCTTTCACTCGGCCGTCAATGACGCGCGGACCCGAGACGTAGTCACCGTACTCAGCCGTATCCGACACACTCCAGCGCTGCTTGGCAATGCCGCCTTCGTACATGAGGTCGACGATCAACTTCAACTCGTGCAGGCACTCGAAGTAGGCAACCTCTGGCTGGTAGCCGGCCTCAACCAAAACCTCAAAGCCATTCATGACCAGAGCAGAAGCGCCACCGCACAAAACAGCCTGCTCGCCGAAGAGGTCAGTTTCGGTCTCTTCGGTGAACGTGGTCTTGATACCGCCAGCTCGCAGCGCACCGATCGCACCGGCATAGGACAGCGCCAAGGGCCAGGCCTGTCCAGAGGCATCTTGTTCTACCGCGACGATCGCCGGTACACCTCGGCCGGCTACATACTCACGGCGAACCAGGTGTCCCGGGCCCTTCGGTGCCACCATGCACACGTCGACGAAGTCCGGGGGTGTGATGTAGCCGAATCGAATGTTGAATCCGTGGGCGAAGAAAAGCGCGTCACCCTCTTGCAAGTTGGCTTCGACCGATTCGGTGTAGAGCCGCTTCTGGACCGGATCGGGGACCGTCATCATGATGAGATCAGCCTCAGCCGCGGCGGTAGCCGGATCGACCACGCGCAATCCCTCATCTTCGGCGCGAGCTCGGCTCTTAGAACCCTCGGGTAGGCCCACGCGAACGTCGACGCCGGAGTCGCGAAGATTCAGTGAATGGGCATGGCCCTGGCTGCCATAGCCGAGGACAGCTACGACCCGATTCGTGATGATGGAAAGATCGGCGTCAGATTCATAGAACAACTCGGCCATGGGATTCTCCTTGAAATGATTGGGTGATTCGCAATGCGAAGATTAGCGCGTCGCTAAGCCGTGCGGTCGACGGGACGCAGACTGCGATCGGTGATCGCTCGCCCGCCTCGGGAGAGCGCAACGAGACCTGACTGAACGAGTTCCTTGATGCCGTAAGGCTCCAAAGTTCGCAACAGGGCCGCCAGTTTGTCATTGTTTCCCGTTGCCTCAATCGTGACCGCGTCCAGGGCGACATCGACAATTTTGGCGCGAAACAACTGCGCCACCTCCATGATCTGGGACCGTGAGTGGTTGTCGGCTTTGACCTTGACCAACATGATTTGGCGCTGGACCGCCGAGTTATCGTCGAGTTCAACGATTTTTAAGACGTTGATCAACTTATTCAGCTGCTTGGTGACCTGCTCCAAGGGCAGTGATTCCACCGTGACCACAATCGTGATGCGCGAAACCTCCGGCTCCTCAGTCGGGCCCACCGCGAGGGATTCGATATTGAATCCACGCCGTGAAAAAAGACTCGACACCCGCGCGAGGACGCCTGGTTTATCTTCGACGAGTACAGACAGTGTGTGGCGACTCATCTCTAATCCTCCCTCTCCCACTTTGGCGCCATCTCCCGGGCGACCAAGATGTCGTCATTACTTGCACCTGCCGCAACCATCGGCCACACCATCGCATCCTTGTGCACGACAAAATCAATAACAACGGGGGCGTCATTAAGTGCCAGGGCCTTCTCGATCGTCACATCGACCTGGTCTGGGCTGTCGCACTGCAAACCATGACAGCCGTATGCCTCGGCGAGCTTGACGAAATCAGGGAAGCGATGCGACTGCAGGTCGGTCTCGGAATATCTCTTGCCGTAGAACAGGGTTTGCCACTGGCGCACCATGCCGAGGCTTGAATTATTGATCAGGGCTACCTTGATCGGGATGTTATTGATGGTGCAGGTGGCGAGTTCTTGATTGGTCATCTGGAAACAACCATCGCCATCAATCGCCCACACGGTGGTATCGGGTCGACCAACCTTGGCACCCATTGCTGCCGGCACCGCGTACCCCATGGTGCCCAAACCGCCGGAGTTCAGCCAGGTGCGCGGATTCTCGTAGTTGATGAACTGCGCCGCCCACATCTGGTGCTGACCCACACCCGAGGCAAATATCGCCTCCGGTCCAGACAGTGCGCCGACGCGCTCGATTACCAGCTGTGGCGACAGGCCACCGTCATCGGGCAGGTCATAGCCAAGTGGGTAGGTGTCGCGCCAATGATTAATGGTGGACCACCAGGCGGCATAGTCACCGTGACGACCAGCGGCATATTCGGCCTGGAGCACCGCCACCAACTCGGTCATGAACTCACCAACATCACCGACAATGGGCACGTCGGCGTAGCGATTCTTGGAGATCTCCGCTGGGTCAATGTCCACATGAATCACCGACGCATCCGGGGCAAAACTAGCCAGCTTTCCGGTCACTCGATCATCGAAGCGAGCACCGAGGGTGACCAGCAGATCCGACTTTTGCAGCGCTCCCACCGCACTGACCGTGCCGTGCATGCCGGGCATACCCAGATGCTGAGGATGTGAATCAGGAAAAGCACCGCGCGCCATGAGAGTCGTGACCACAGGCAATCCGGTGAGTTCGGCCAAGGCACGAAGTGCAGGTGCACCGTTGGCACGAATTACGCCTCCCCCGACATAGAGCACGGGTCTGCGCGATTCCAGGATGAGTCGCGCTGCCTCGCGCACCTGTTTCGCGTGCGGCCGCGTGACCGGATGGTAGCCGGGGAGATTGAGCGACTCGGGCCATTGAAAGTTGGTGCTGGCTTGCAACGCATCCTTGGCGATATCCACCAGGACCGGACCTGGGCGACCGGTGCTGGCAAGATGAAAGGCCTCGGCGATGGCCCGTGGAATATCGGCCGCATCAGTGACCAGGAAGTTGTGCTTGGTGATGGGCATCGTGATACCGCGGATGTCTGCCTCTTGGAAGGCGTCGGTGCCGATGGCGGATGAAGGAACCTGACCGGTGATGGCGACCATCGGAACAGAGTCCATATGCGCATCTGCAATGGGAGTGACCAGGTTGGTCGCCCCGGGGCCCGATGTCGCCATGCACACCCCGACCCGACCGGTAGCCGCCGCATAGCCTTCGGCCGCATGGCCCGCGGCCTGCTCGTGGCGGACAAGAATGTGACGAATCTTGGTGGAGTCCATCAGCGGGTCGTACGCGGGCAAAATGGCACCGCCGGGAATACCGAAGATGACATCAACATCGGCATATTCAAGGGCGCGAATCAAACTTTGCGCACCGGTGATGGTCTCGGCGGTTTCACTCGTGCTCGTCACAGAACCTGCCTGCGTCATGGTGTGGGTCACTTCCTCGTCTGGGCTAACCGGGCTGATGAACCTGTCGGCAAATAATTGCGGTGAAACAACAAACCCTCCGACCCGTAAGGGCTCGGAGGGTGCGCGCGGATAAACGCTGGGGTCAGCCCGCGCGCCTGCTTACTAGAACAATCTCCTGCGACATACGGGCAGCATACCCCATGTGGTCCGTTCTTGGTCGCAGACCGCTCTTAGTCGCAGACCGCGCCATTCGATGCCGAGCCCACCAAACGCGCGTACTTTGCCAGCACCCCACGGGTGTAGCGAGGCGGCAGCGGTTGGAATCTAGCCGAACGGGCCGCTAGCTCCTCATCGGATACATGAAGGGTGAGTTTTCTGGTGGTGAGGTTGATACTGACTTCGTCGCCAGGCTCCACCAGGGCGATGGGTCCCCCATCAGCAGCTTCGGGAGCCACATGGCCAACACACAGGCCGGTGGTTCCACCGGAGAAGCGGCCATCGGTAATGAGGAGAACCTCCTTGCCCAGCCCGGCTCCCTTGATTGCCGCGGTCACCATGAGCATCTCGCGCATACCCGGGCCACCCTTGGGTCCCTCGTAGCGAATAATTACCACATCGCCAGCCTGAATCGTGCCATCTTCCAGCGCAGCCATGGCGGCCTGCTCGCGCTCGAACACGCGCGCCTTGCCGGTGAACGTGGTCACCGGAACCCCGGCGCTTTTCACCACGGCACCCTCGGGAGCCAGCGAACCGCTCAGGATCGTGATGCCGCCGCTGGTGTCCAGAGGGGCCGCAGCGGCGCGCAAAATATCGCCGTCGGGGTCGGGCGGCTCAATATCAGCGAGGTTTTCAGCGAGCGTTCGCCCGGTCACCGTGAGGCAGTCGCCGTTGAGCAAGCCCGCATCGAGCAGCGCTCGCATCACGACGGGCACGCCACCAACGCGGTCAACATCGCTCATAACGTATCGCCCAAAGGGCTTAACGTCGGCGAGCAGTGGCACCTTGGAACCGATTCGGTGGAAGTCCTCCATGTGCAGCTCCACCTGAGCCTCGTGTGCGATGGCCAAAAGATGCAGCACGGCGTTCGTTGACCCGCCGAAAGCCATCAGGATGGCGATTGCGTTTTCCAGAGACTGCCGGGTGATGATGTCTCGAGTGGTGATCCCCTGTCGAATGAGTTCCACGACCGCTTCGCCTGAACGCTGGGAAAAACCATCGCGTCGACGGTCGACGGCAGGGGGTGCCGCTGAACCAGGTAATGACATGCCCATCGCCTCAGCTGCACTGGCCATGGTGTTGGCCGTGTACATGCCACCGCAGGCACCTTCGCCGGGACAAATCGCGCGTTCGATGCGATCGACGTCCTCGCGACTCATCAAGCCCCGCGAGCAGGCCCCCACCGCCTCGAAAGCGTCAATGATGGTGACATCCCGGTTGCTGCCATCGGAAAGAGTGACGTTGCCGGGCAAAATCGAACCGGCGTAAACGAACACACTGGCCACGTCTAGGCGCGCCGATGCCATCAACATGCCGGGCAGGCTTTTATCGCAACCGGCGAAAGTCACCATTCCATCGAGCCGTTCAGCCTGCATAACAGCTTCGACCGAGTCGGCGATGACTTCGCGGCTGACGAGTGAAAAGTGCATGCCTTCATGCCCCATGGAGATGCCGTCAGACACCGAAATGGTGCCAAACTGCATGGGGAATCCCCCGGCCGCATGCACGCCCTCCTTGGCCGCCGTCGCTAGCCGAGCCAACGACAAATTGCAGGGCGTGATCTCATTCCATGAGGATGCGATGCCAATTTGGGGTTTTGCGAAGTCTGCGTCCCCCATGCCCACTGCCCGTAACATGCCGCGAGCAGCGGCCCGTTCGAGTCCGTCAGTGACATCGCGACTACGGGGTTTCAGATCCGGATTCTCAGGCATACAAATCAGACTAGGACATCACGACGTGCTTGAGGGCCACGCCCTCCTGCCAGCGCCGTATCTGGGCCGCAACAAGAACTGACATGCGTGGCACGAAAGCCGATGAGTTGCCACCCACGTGTGGACTTATCAGCACACCGGGTGCCTGCCACAGCGGATGATCTGGCGGGAGTGGTTCTGGGTCGGTCACGTCCAGGGCTGCTTGCACTCGCCCCTCGCAGAGGGCATCGAGTAGCGCATCGGTATCAACCACCGGGCCGCGTGCTCCGTTCACCAAGACCGCCCCCCTCTTCATCTGCTGCAGAAATTCCGCGTTCACCAAGTGATGCGTGTCCGGAGTCAATGGGACCGTCAAAATAACCGCATCAGCCTGGGGCAGGAGCCGGTCGAGGTCAGCCATTGTGTGAACCCCCAACCGTGATCGTCGAGCAACGGGGCTGATCGTTACCTCGAATGCAGCCAGCCTGGCGGCCACCGCCTGGCCAACTCCACCGAAGCCAATGATGACCACGTGTTTATCGGCCAAGGAAGTGAATCGGCCAGACAGCCAGGTACCCGAACTCATCGCGCGGGCCATGTCGTCGATATGTCGAAGACGGGCTAGGAGAAGTCCCACGAGTAACTCTGCGGTGCTGGCATCATGCACGCCCGCGGCATTGCACAGGGTGACCCCCGCGGGCACGAATTCGACCGCATGCTCATAGCCGGCCGTGGGTAGTTGGCACACCTGCAGCGCTGGCATGGCGGCCATCGCCGCGAACGCATCCGCTGGCCCTAGGTACTCGGGCACATAGAAGCGTGCGCGGGCAAGGACTTCTGGCGACACGTCCTGGACCCTGTCGAAGACAACGACGGGCTCATTGATGTCCGAGGCATGCAACGTCTGGGCAGCGACTTCAGCAGGAAGGAGGATCACAGGGTGTACTCCATCACAGCAGCGCCTCTAACAGGTATTCCAACAGGCAAAGGGGTGGCCACAAATGCATACTTTTAAACATGGTTAACCAGGGACAAGCACGGCCGCACGACTGGGCCCGATACGTCATAGGCACCGCTTCGGTCGCCCTCGTGCTTTCGGCTTGTTCCCAAAACGCGGCACCCTTGGCTGAACCTGAACCGGCATCGGTCAGTGCGACACCGGACACCCCCGAACTGTCCGTTGTGATTGAGCAGGACCTGCAAGCGCCCTGGGCCGTATCTTTCACCACCGATGGTGCCGCGCTCATTACCGAACGTGACTCGGCGACAGTCAGTTGGCGCTCGCCCGAAGGTGACCGCACCGAACTTGGGGTGATCCCCGGTGTCGACAATGAAGGGGAGGGTGGGCTCCTCGGCATCGCGATCGACCCGAGTGATGCACAGGCGTTCTTTGTGTACTTCACCGCCGAGACAGACAACCGGATCGAACGATTCGAGTTCACCGAAGACGGCATCGGCAACTCAACGCCGATCCTGACCGGCATCCCGAAGGCTGGCTATCACAACGGCGGACGTATCGCATTCGGATCTGATGGAAACCTCTACATAGGCACCGGCGATGCGGGCGAACCTGACCTTGCCCAGGACCCAGATTCACTGGCGGGCAAGGTATTACGCGTTACCTCCACCGGCGTGATACCACCGGACAATCCCAACCCTGACTCACCGGTGTGGACCCTTGGGCATCGCAATGTGCAGGGCTTAGCCGTTGACGATGACGGGCGTATGTGGGCAAGTGAGTTCGGCACCTCCATCGCAGATGAGTTGAACGTGCTGGTGCCCGGGGGCAACTATGGTTGGCCCCTGTACGAGGGAGCCGCTGGAGCGGATGGATTTATTGATCCAGCAGCGCAATGGACACCGACATCACTGGCCTCACCTAGCGGCATCGCCTACGTGGGCGGTGCCACACCTGCCATCTACGTAGCCTCACTTCGAGGGGAA
>Ga0075109_1000865_pt1 | contig 19986 bp, 15 predicted proteins | sample AntAceMetag02UKD_FD_69798 | JGI IMG/M metagenome (GOLD analysis project Ga0075109, IMG submission 69798) | Saline lake microbial communities from Ace Lake, Antarctica - Antarctic Ace Lake Metagenome 02UKD | ecosystem: Environmental > Aquatic > Non-marine Saline and Alkaline > Saline | place...
ACGTCATCAATCGTGGAAACCACCGCAATTGGGTGTTTGAAAGCGAAGGGGGTTGCGTCCAGAGGCCCATAAGCTCTTCACTCTAATTAGTGCAAACAGTAAGGAATGACCCTTTTCTCTCTCACAGACGGCTGTGATCTGCTCAACTAACACGTCTGAGAGGTGCATCTTCGGGCTGGCTTATCCGCGCAGGGTTTTGGTTACCGCCTCGTGCAGTTCTGCGGTGGCGCAGGCGATGGTGGAGTCGGCGGGATAGGGAGAATTTCCCGGCCAATCGGTAATGGTGCCGCCGGCACCGCGGACCACGGGGATGAGAGCGGCAATGTCCCACGGGTTTACGATGGGATCGATCGCGATGTCGACGAAGCCGGCGGCGAGCATCAGGTAACCGTAGCCGTCGGCCCACGTGCGGTAGAGGCGGCAGGCGTCGATCAGCGCATCGGTATTCGAGTCCGGTTGATAGTGAGCGAGGTTGCGGTGGTCGCTGGTAACCAGAGTGGCCTCGGCGAGGTGAGTGGTGGCGCGGCAGCGGACCGGTTGGCCGTTGAGCGTCGTCGTGTGGTTGTCGCCGATAGCGAGTTGACCGAGCGTCGGCTGGTTGATGGCGCCGAGCACAGGTTGGCCTTGATGGAGGAGGCCGATGAGGGTGGTCCAAAGCGGGACGCCGGTGATGAAGCTTTTGGTGCCGTCGATCGGATCGAGCACCCAGACCCACTCCGCGCCAGCGTTTTCACTGCCGAATTCCTCCCCAATAATGCCGTGATTCGGGAAGCGCGTTTTGATCATCTCCCGCATAATTTTTTCAGCGCCGCGATCGGCGGCGGTGACGGGAGAGTCGTCGACCTTGAACTCAACGGCGGTGCCGGGATTGCCGAAATACGGAGCGATGAAGTCGGCGCTGGCGCGGGCGAGTTCGGTGAGGAAGGTGCGTTCAGAGGTGAGTTCCACGGGGAGGAATTAGCCCACGTTTCGAGCGCAGCGACAAGCCTGACCACCCACTAAAATAGCCAAAATTCTGCGACGATATCAGATTGAAGGGAGGAGCGAATTTTCCTGATCGCTGCAAGATTACGCGAAATATGTTAGGTTGGGTCCATGAGAATACCTGCAGATTCGCTTGCTGGCCAAGTAGCACTCGTGACGGGCGGCGGTTCCGGACTGGGACGTGCGGCGGCTAAACTCCTCGCCCATGCGGGGGCCAACGTGGCGGTCCTCGGTCGGACCCAAGACGAGCTGGAAACGACGGCGGCCGAAATTAATGGCAGCAACGAGATGGCGGGTGAAGCCCTCGTGCTGGTGGGCGATGTGACCGACTTCGACTCGTTGCGGGTGGCGGTGCAAAAGGTAGAGGAGCGCTGGGGGAGGTTGGATACGGTGTTTGCTAATGCCGGCGTAAATGGGGTTTGGGCCGGGATTGATGATCTGAGCGAGGAAGACTTTCGCCGCACAATTGATATTAATCTCACGGGCACATTTCGCACCATCAAAGCAGTCGTGCCGTTGATGCGGTGCTCGGGGGGAGGGTCGATCATTATTACCGCCTCGGTTAACGGCACCCGCATGTTCAGCAATACCGGCGCCTCCGCGTATGCCGCCTCGAAGGCGGGGCAAGTGGCGTTGTCGCGTATGCTGGCGGTCGAACTCGCCAGCGATGGCATTCGCGTGAATGCGATTTGTCCGGGGGCGATCCATTCCGAAATCGACGACAATACCGACCGACGGAATCTGGCAGGACTCCGACCGGCGGTGGAATTTCCGGAAGGCAAAATCCCATTGACGGGGACGGAGCCGGGCACCGCCGGCCAAGTTGCAGAGGCGGTGTGGTTCTTGGCGTCCGACGCCTCTACTCACACCACGGGCACCGAGCTGTTTATCGACGGCGCGCAGTCGCTCTTGCAGGGCTGAGCCGGCCAGCGCTTTGCGGGCCCAGAGCTTGTCATCCTCGTCGAGACCTGAACGCTTCGCGACGGTATGCCTTGGCCCAAACACTTGATTCACTTCATTGATTTTGAAGGCAGCACGGTGTCTGGGGTGCTCGAATATGGCGTCGTGACGATGCGGGGCGCGGAGATTCTGGAAACTTCGACGCGGTTGTGTCGGCCTTCGGGGCGGGTGCGTCCGGAAGAGATCGCCGTCCATGGGATCGAAGCGGCCGCGGCGACGGCAGCTGCGCCGTTGGCGGACGATTTCGAAAAATTTGTGGCGTGGCGTTCGTCGGGTCCTTTGGCCGCGCACTTTGCCCAGGCCGAAAACTCCTTGATCAAATCGGTATGGGCTTACGGACGATGGGCACCGGATTTCGGGCGGGATGCAGGTGTGACCAATGAATGGGGGCCGTGGGTGGATACGGGCCGACTTTACCCGCAATTTTATCCGGCGCTGGCTTCGGCTAAGCTGAGCGACGTGGTCGCAGCAGCCGGGCTGCAAGCAGAGTTGGATGCGGCGGCGGCCGAGCACTGCCCGGCAGCGCGGTGTCATTATCACGCTGCGCTTTATGATGCCTTGGCGGGCGCGCTCCTGCTCAAGCGACTGGCGGATGAACCAGAGATTGCGACGCAGTCACTGGCTTGGCTCATCCGTCACAGCACGCTGGATCCGGAGAAGCGCCAAGCGATGACCCAAGGGGATCTGTTCTAGTCCAGCGAGTAGTGCCTCAGGCCCGCGCGTTGCGCCAAAAGGCGAAGAGCAAAAACGGGCAGCGTCCCGCCGTAACGAGGCGCCAACCGGCGGGGCTCCTGCGCCATGCGCCACAGCCATTCACCGCCTGAGCGCTGAACCCATTTAGGAGCTTGGGCGACGCGGTCGGTCAGAAAATCAAACGCGGCGCCAATGCCCAAACTGATGCCGGTGAAAGCGGTCGTAGCGTGCAGGTGTTGCATGAAGGCCTCCTGCTTTGGCGTGCTGAGACCCACCCAGACAAAGTCCGCGTGAGCCGCCAGAATACGCTCGGTAGAAAGCTGAGTGACGTCCTCGATCCATGGAGGCGTCTCACTGCCGGCGACGTTGAGGACCGGAAATTTCTTGCGGAGGCGACGGGCTAGTTCTGCCGCCACCCCCGCGGTCCCGCCGTAGAAGTAGTGCCGCAGTGAGGTCCCGGCCGTGGCGGCGCCCATCGACTCCAAGAGATCAGGGCCGTAGGTGCGACCGACTTCGCGGTGACCGGATCGTCGCCCCGCCCAAACCAAGGGCATGCCATCGGGGGTCGCCAACAAAGCGTGATTGAGGGTGAGCCGATGCGCGGCGTTGCGTTGTGCTTGGGTAATCGAGTGCGCGTCACAGCAGCAAACGTAGCCCGATTGTTTTGCCTGAGTGGCGGCCACTAAGTGATCCGTAGCCGAGGCCAGATTGACCGCATGAATACCAACTCCTAGGACATTGTAGCGCGGTGGGTCCACGCTGCGACTCTCGGTCTCAGGCCGAGGTTGGCAAGTCGAACTCCGCTAACGAGGCCAGCACCTGATCGGCATGCGGGAAGTCGTCGTGTTGGGTGCTGGGGTTTGGCACGACGATTACGGTAATGCCGGCGGCAGCGGCGGCGGTGTGTCCGGGAGCGGAGTCCTCGAACGCGATACAGGCGGTCGGATCGACGCTCAGACGGCGGCAGGCTTCGAGGTAGACGTCGGGCTGAGGTTTGGGATTGGCTACATCCTCGCGGCACGCGACGGCATTAAAATAGTGACGCAAACCGAGCCGCGCGAGGTGTCGGTCGACGTGATGGTGGAAGGAATTGGAGGCGACACCGAGCGGAATGCTGCGGGTGGAAGCGGTTGCGAGCAAAGCTTCCACCCCAGGCAAGATGGGTTGGTGGATGATGATCTGCTCCTTCACGGCCTCAAATCGCGCCTCTAAGATTTGACGATCAACGGCGGCGGGGAACGCAGCCCACGGATCGTAGGCGACGCCGCTGTGGCCGATAATCCGATGACCGCCGGCGCGGTCAAAGGTCAGGCCATGCTCCCGATGCACCTGGTCCCAAGCGTCGATCAAAGGCGTCTCGGTATCTAGGATAAGTCCGTCAAAATCAAATATTAGCGCGGCGGGCATGGTGCAGCAATGGTGAGCGGCCGGGGTGTTGCAAGTGAGGCGAGAAGAATGGGGCGGTAAGTGGGTTTTCCGCTATAAGATGAAATGGCGCGCTCCCGCCTCCGTCCCGCTTGACGGGACTTCGCAAGGCGCAGCGGCGAATCCGCCCTACCTTCCGGGTGGACGCGACCGGGAGCGAGTGAGGTGGACGCGACCGGGCCGGGTCATGGAACGAGGGGCACGTTCGGCTCAGCAGGTGAGAACGGGATACGTTTTGAGCATCTCGTCGGCGGTGAGGAGGCTCCATCCGTTGACTAGGGCATGAGCGACTAACAGACGATCAAATGGGTCGCGATGGTGGGCCGGAAGCTGACCAAGCATGAAGACGGCGCGATCTTCGATGGAAACGGAACGCAGCCCAGAAGCACTTATCCAGTTCGGCAAAACCTCGGCGGGTCGACCGGGTAAGGGGAGTTTACCCAAGTCGTATTTGATCTGAATCTCCCAAGTAGAAACCTGATGGTAGATCACTTCGTTTGTGGGATCTTTGAGCAAAGCGCGCTGGGAGGCGTTGAGCTTTGTCGGTTGGATCCAGAGCCAGAGGGCGATCTGGGTATCGAGCAGAATCTTCATCGAGTAGCCCCGGTTTTAGTCAGGATTTTCCGTAGAAATCGTGCTCGAACCCGCTGAGAGGCTCGTTGAAGTCTGCTGGAATTTCACATGCGCCGGCTGCTACGCCAAATTTGATTTTTGAAGAACCCTGAGCGGGCAACGGTGATATCTGGGCGAAGGGTTTGTTGCGATCACACAGCTCGATCGTCTCACCGGATTTTACCCGTTGGGCGTAGCGGGAAAGGTGCGTCTTCGCTTCGTGGATATTGATGCGCAACATCTCGGGAGTAAAAAAAGGACTAGAAACTTAGTCAAGTAGTGGATCTCGAAAATGGGGGGGCAGTGGAGAGAGAGGCAAGACGGTGGGCAGGGCAGAGGGGCGGGGTCGGCTCGACGAGCCCGCCTCGGGAGCGGGGGCAAGCAACGGTTACCTGTCGGGCATAAAGCCCGACCCACCCACGCAGTCGCTAGCTGGTCCGACGTGGGTCGGGCTTTACGCCCGACAGGTTCCATCCTTGCGGTTGGATGATAAGGGATGAGTTAGAAGGGACAGGCTAATGAGTAGGGACAGGCTAATGAGTAGAAGAAACAGGTTAAAAGTGATGCGGTTTCTGGGGAGGAGTTAGAAGGGACAGGCTAATGAGTCGAAAGAGTTAGAAGGGACAGGCTGATGAGAGAGTTAGAAGGGACAGGCTAATGAGTAGAAGAAACAGGTTAAAAGTGATGCGGTTTCTGGGGAAGACGGATGGGGCTGGCGGGCGGGTTTTGCTCTATCGGGGGAAACGGCGCGCTCCCGCCTTCGTTCCGCTTTACGCGACTTCGGAGGACATAGCGGCGAGCCCGCCCTACCTTTGTGCTCTCCCTTTTCGGGTGGGCGTAAAAGGGAGAGCGCCTGACGGGGTGGCCGCGAGCGGGAGCGAGTGCTTCGAACGTGGAGCACGCGCCCGAGGGGGTGAACCGGGCGTCGTCAAGCGACGCCCCTCCGTTGGCTTACGATTCCGTTTTGGGCTCTTCGGATGGGTCGTCGGTTGCCGTGGGATCACTCTCGGGAGTGTCGATGACGGCATCTGGAGTGATGGTATCCGTGATCGGTGCGGTCGAGTCGTCTGAGACGTCTTCGCCCGCTTCGGCGGCCGCGGCGGCGTCGAGTTCTTCGTCGGATTCAATAACCTTGGCCATGGAGAGGAGCTTATCGCCCTTCTTGCCGAGGGTGAGGAGTTTCACGCCTTTGGCCCCGCGATTGGTTTCGCGGACCGTGTTGATCGGACAGCGCACGCTTTGGCCCAACGAAGTCAGGAGCATGATCTCGTCGGTGTCGTTGACGCCGAGAGCGCCGATGAGGGCCACGGAACCGTCGGACGGCAGATTGATGGCGGTGACGCCGGTGCCGCCGCGTTTAATCAGGCGGTAGTCTTCGAAGCGGGTGCGGACGCCGAGACCGGCTTCGCTGGCCACGAGAAACTTCTTCTCGTGGTCGACCACTTCGATGGCTTGCAGGTAATCACCTTCACGTTTGAAGCGCATGCCGGTGACTCCGCTGGTGGCGCGGCCGGTGGAGCGGAAGAGCACGTCGCCCGTTTCGGGATGTTTTTCCAGAAAACGAACGGCGAGGCCCTGATGGGAAACGAGGATGATTTCGTTGGCGCCGTTGGTGAGCACACAGCCGATCACGGAATCGCCTTCGGCTAGGTTGATGCCGATAAGGCCGCTCTCGCGGGTCGAGTTGGTGTAGGCGGCGAGGGCGGTCTTCTTTATCTGACCGGACTTAGTCGCCATCACGAGGAAGTGATTTTCGTCGAACTCCGAGTGCGTGAGCATGGCGGCAACCGTTTCGCCTTCGTCGAGGGCAAGGAAAGATTTGACCGATTTACCTTTGGAGGTGCGGCTGCCTTCGGGGATCTGGTAGACCTTCTTGGCCAAACATTGCCCGTCACTGGTGATGAACAGGATGTAGTCGTGGGTCTGCGCGGTGAACAGATGCTCCACAAAATCGGTTTCGTAAGTATCGGTGCCGATAACGCCTTTGCCACCGCGCTTTTGGGAGCGGAAGTCGGCGACGCGGGTGCGTTTGATGAACCCGAGATGCGAGATGGTGATGACCATGCCCTCGTTGGGAATGACATCTTCCATGCGAAAGTCGCCGATGGCGTGGCTGATCTCGGACTTACGGGGCGATCCATATCGGGAAGCCGCTTCGACAAGTTCACTCTTAATGACATCGAGCAGGAGACGCTCGGAGGCGAGGATGGCGCGGAGACCTTCGATGAGCTGCATCAGCCCCTGATATTCTTCCTCGATTTTCGCGCGCTCGAGGCCCGTCAGTTGGTAGAGGCGAAGTTCGAGGATGGCATCGGTTTGCTTCTCCGAGAGGGGATATTTCTCCATCAACCGTTCCTTGGCTTCGGCGCGGTTTTGGGAGGCTCGGATGATTTTCACGAAGTCGTCCAGATTATCTAGGGCGATCATGTAGCCCTCGAGAATGTGAGCGCGGGCTTCGGCCTTGCGCAGACGGAACTGGGTGCGGCGGGTGACCACATCGCGGCGATGTTCGATGTAGCAATCGAGCAGCTCGCGGATGTTCATCTGCTTCGGCCGTTTCTGGTCGAGGGCGAGCAAGGTGACGCCGAAGGAAGACTCTAGGGCGGTCTTTTTGTAGAGTTGGTTGAGGATCGGCTCGGCCTGTTCGCCGCGCTTGAGCTCGATGACGATGCGGGTGTTTTCGTCGGACTCGTCGCGCAGATCGCGGATACCCTCGATAGACTTATCGCCGACGAGTTCGGCGATCTTCAACACGAGGTTGGCCCGGTTCACGTTGTAGGGCAGCTCGGTGATGATGATCTGCTCACCGCCGCTGGACATTTCCTCGGTGTGAGCGCGGCCGCGGGTGCGGACGATGCCCTTGCCGGTGCGCAGGTAGGAATCGATGCCGGCGGTGCCGCCGATGATACCGCCGGTGGGGAAGTCGGGGCCTTTGATGAAGGCGCAGACCTCGTCGAGGGTGATATCGGGACGATCAATGATCGCGCAGGTGGCGGCGATCAGCTCGTTGAGATTGTGGGGCGGGATGTTGGTGGCCATACCCACCGCGATACCGGTCGAACCGTTCATCAACAGATTGGGCAGAGCGGAAGGGAGGACCGTGGGCTCGGTGGTCGACTCTTTGTAATTGGGCGCGAAGTCGACGGTGTCTTCTTCGATGTCGGCGAGCAGCGTCTCGGCGAAGGACGTCAGCCGGGCTTCGGTATAACGGTAGGCCGCGGGCGGATCACCGTCGACGGAACCGAAGTTGCCTTGGGGGTCGATCATCGGGTAACGCATCACCCAATTCTGGGCCATGCGGACGAGGGTATCGTAAACGGACGAATCACCGTGAGGGTGATAGTTCTTGAGCACCTCACCGACGACACCGGCGCACTTATCGAATGGGCGGCTGCTGAGCAGGCCTTCCCGCAACATGGCGTAGAGGATACGGCGTTGAACCGGTTTTAGCCCGTCGCGGGCATCAGGCAGGGCACGCGATACAATGACGGACATCGAGTAATCGATGTAGGCCGTCTGCATAATATCGGTGATATTGGCCGTGGTGAGTTTTTCGTTGGCGGTGAACACAGGTGAAGTTGGGAAAGCTGAAATACTGAAAAGCTAATAAGCTGAAGAGAGCTCGGTTCAGTCAGGGATTTTAGTCGTGAGAAAGGTTACTAGACGTCGAGGTTGGAGACGTTGAGGGCGTTGTCTTCGATGAAGCGGCGGCGGGGCGGGACTTCGTCGCCCATCAGTAGGGTGAACAGTTCGTCGGCCTTGGTGGCATCGGCGATATCGACTTTGAGCAGGCGACGCTTATTGGGGTCCATGGTGGTTTCGAAGAGCTGCTTGGGGTTCATTTCACCGAGACCCTTGTAGCGTTGAATGGAGAGTCCCTTACGCCCGAGGGTGCGGATGTGATCAAGGACGGCCAATGGCGCGTGGAGCTCGGCGGTTACCTCGTTCTTCTGGCCGGCGTTTTCGGTGACCACGTAGCGGGCTTCTTCGGTGGCGTGGAAGCGGTTGATGTCCAAGCCGGCAGCGGCGATGGCGCGCATGAGTTTCGTCATTTCGGTGGACTCGAAAATCTCGTGCAGGGTCACGCGGCGGGAAAGCGCGCCGGCCTGGGAGGACGCGACCGTGCCGCTGGAGGCGAGGATGGCGTTGCCATCGGCGTCTTCTTCGAGATCGGCATCCATGCCTTGGTCGCGGGTGAAGTCGGCGCGGGCATGTTCGTCCTTGAGGAAGACGTGGGACTCGTTGTTGCCCTCGCGGATCCGAGCGATGTAGCGGGGGAGGGTGAGGGTTTCCTTTTCGTGTTGATCGAGATACTCGGTCAGGGGAGCGCCGTAACGGGTGACGCCGGTGCCCATCTTTTCGAGGGCGGCGAGGTTTTCCACGATACGATCAATTTGGGCGGAGGCGAAGAGGTGGTTGTCGCGGAGACGGGTGAGGGTCACGTCCTCCGAGCCGAGCTCGAGGAGGATGCGGTTCAGCTGTTCGTCGTTGTCGACGTATTGTTCGCGGCGCTTGCGCTTGATGCGGTAGAGCGGCGGTTGGGCGATGTAGACGTAGCCGCGTTCGATGAGGCCCTTCATCTGGCGATAGAGGAAGGTGAGTAACAAGGTGCGGATGTGAGAGCCATCGACGTCCGCATCGGTCATGATGATGATCTTGTGGTAGCGGGCTTTATCGACGTTGAAGCCGCCGACGTTTTCGCCGCCCTCGCCGATGCCGGTGCCGACGGCGGTGATGAGCGTGCGGATTTCCTCGTTGGAGAGCACCTTATCGAGGCGGGCCTTCTCGGAGTTGATGAGTTTGCCGCGGAGGGGGAGAATGGCTTGGTAACGGCGATCCCGACCCTGTTTGGCGGAGCCACCAGCGGAATCACCCTCGACGATGTAGATCTCGGTTTTCGCCGGATCGCGTTCGGAGCAGTCGGCGAGCTTACCGGGGAGACCGCCGCCGGATAAGGCACCCTTGCGGATGGTTTCGCGGGCCTTGCGGGCGGCTTCGCGAGCGCGGGCGGCGTTGAGGGCCTTGTCGATGATGCGTTTGGCGACCTTGGGGTTGGTCTCGAAGTATTGCATCAGACCCTCGTAAGAGCTGGAACCGACGATGCCCTCGACCTCGGGAGAGAGGAGTTTGACCTTGGTCTGCGACTCGAATTTGGGGTCGGAGTGTTTGACGGAGATGACGGCCGAGAGCCCCTCGCGCACGTCGTCGCCGGTGATCTGCGGATCCTTGTCCTTGAGCAGCTTGTTAGCGCGGGAGAACTGATTGATGGCCCGGGTGAGCGCGCCGCGGAAACCGGAAAGGTGAGTGCCGCCATCTGGATTGTGGATGGTGTTGGTGTAGCACAGGACCTGGTCGTTGTAGGATTCGTTGTATTGTAGGACCAACTCGAGGTGAACCTCGTTGGGCTTATCGTCGATCAGGACCTCGGTGATCTTGGAAATCCGCACCGGGTAGGGGTGCAGGGGTTGTTTGCCGGTGTTGATCTGGCGGACGAATTCTACGACGCCATCATTATAAAGGTAGGTGACCGTCTTCGGCGTCGCCGGGCGTTCATCGACGAAATTGATCTCGAGGCCGGAGTTAAGGAAGGCGAGCTCCCGCAGCCGTTGGCCGATGCGGTCGGCGACGAACACGGTGCTTTCGCGGAAGATCTCGGGATCGGGTTTGAAGGTGACGTAGGTTCCGGTGCTGCTGGACGTGCCGATGACGGCGAGCTGTTTGACCGTCTTGCCCCGCTCGAACTTCATGTGGTGGACCTTTTTGTCGCGGGAGACCTCGACCTCGAACCACTCGGAGACGGCATTGACGCACTTGGCCCCAACGCCATGGGTGCCGCCCGAGAACTTGTAGCCGCCCTGGCCGTATTTACCACCGGAGTGCAGGGTGGTGAGCACCATCTCCACGCCGGGGATACCGTATTTGGGATGCACATCGACGGGGATGCCGCGGCCATCGTCGCGGATGGAGATCGAGCCATCTACGTGGATGGTGACGTCGATCTTGGTACAATGCCCGGCCAAATGCTCGTCGACGGAGTTGTCTAGCACCTCAGATACACAGTGATGGAGCGCCCGTTCGTCGGTGCCGCCGATATACATGCCGGGCTTTTTGCGGACAGCTTCGAGGCCTTCGAGCTTGCCGAGTTGGGAGGCGTCGTAGTCGCCTTCGATGGCTTTATTTTGAGGAGGAGGAACCGGATCAGGTGTATCAGACATGCAGAAAGATGGGAGTAATGGATTCTAAGGGGAAAAGAGCATAGAAAAATACCCCCCCTCACAACCGAAATTTCGCCGAAATGAGACATGTTTTGCGTCCATTTTCAGGTATTTTAGGTTGCCGACCTAAGATTAGACCCTAGGTTCGAATTTCCAGTGAAATTATCGGTCAAAGTAGACTATGCATGTCGCGTGTTAGCACAAATGGCGCGCAGCTATGGATCTGATCGATTGGCTCACATTGAAGACCTAGCCAAATCGGAGGCGGTGCCGGCAAATTACTTGGTCCAAATCTTATCCGAACTGCGCAATGGCGGCCTGATTTCGAGCAAACGCGGCAAGCAAGGCGGCTACGCGCTGGCCCGGGCACCGGAGGACGTGACGCTCTACGATATCGTGAAATTAATTGAAGGCGATGTGCTGGAGCTGAGTGCGTCGGGCGATGGGTTCAGTGGCCCTCAGGTCGATGCGGTGTGGCAGGGCGTTAAGCAGGCATTGGAGGCGTATTGCCGGAGCCAGACTTTGGATCAGATGATGAAGTTGAGTGGCGAAGAAATGTATTATATCTAGCCCGTCCGGAAAGATTCCCCCACCCCATGCGACATCCCGCTATTGAGCCCTTACTAATTCTTCAAGATCGCGAGCAGACGCGTCGTTCGCTGGTGCAGCAATTGGACGCGGTGCCGGTGGAACGGGCGCGATTCCGAGGTAAAATTGACACCGAGCAGGCCGCGATCGAGGCCGCCAAAGCCGAGTGGCAGGGTCTCGAAACTCAGAAAAAGCTGCTCGAAACCGAAATCGGTAGCGTCGAGGCCAAGCTCGCGAAATATCGGACCCAGCAGTCCATGGTGAAGAAGAACGACGAGTATCAGGCGCTCGGCCACGAGATCGAGACGACCGAGGCCGCCATCAGTAATCTCGAGGGGCAAGAGCTCGAAGTCATGTTCGAGATCGACGGCGCGAAAGAGCGCTTCGCCACGGCCGAAATAGAGCTGAACGCCAACATCGTCGAACACCGGGATTATTTGGTGGTGCTCGACGAGCGCGAGACGAGCCTAGCGGCCGAGCTGAAGTCAGCGGAGGCAACCTGCGAAGCCGCGAGTGCCGACGTGGATACAAAGTCCCTGCGACTCTTTAACCAAATTGCCCCGCGCACCTTTCCGGTATGTTCGCCCGTCGTAGGCGGCAATTGTGTGGGTTGTCACTTAAAAGTATCCGGCGAATCCGAATCCGTGGCGCGCAAAGGCGAGGAGTTGGCCCGCTGCGACCAGTGCGGACGCATCATCTGGTGGGAAAGCGCGTAGGTAGCGCTCACGAATTAGTCTCCCCGAGCCGGGAACGACCTCAAGCTCGCTTCGGCTATGCGGTAGCCGGGTCCGCTGGGCCCGGAGCGATGGAGTGGGAAACCGGTGAGCTTAGAGGCACCGCTCCGGGGGCAACGCCCCCGGCTACAATGGGTTTGGGGAGTCATCCGTCAGCCCGTTCCAGGGCTCATCGTCCCTCCGCCGCGCGGACCCGATCGCGACGATCTCTATCGATCCGTCGGAGGCGGGCTTGCTTTGTGGAAAAGCACTCACGAATCTGCCCGTCTTGGTTCCGGGGCCTGATCGTCGCTCCGGGGTTCTTTGATCCGAAGGTTCAGGTAATACTGAACCCGATAAATTAAACTCCCGGAGAGGAAAGTCCGGACACCACAGGGCAGGATGCCGTGCGAGCTTCACCGCAAGCACGGGCGGCACGTTTCAAGGCGTGTCGACGGCTAGTGTCACAGAGAATATACCGCCCTACTTCGCTCAGCCTCGGCCGAGCTTTGAAGGGTAAGGGTGAAAAGGTGGGGTAAGAGCCCACCGCGTCGGCTGTAAAGTTGGCGGCATGATAAACCCCTTCCGGTGCAAGGCAAAATAGGCGACTGGTCGGCCCGGCCTTTAGTCGCGGGTATGTCGCATCCTCCTACGCTTAAATTGCTCCGCAATTTGAGCTTCGGCGGACAAGTCCTCCTCGGAGGGCTTGAGATAAATGACGGTCGAATCCCGCATCCGCGGGAGGAACAAAATCCGGCTTACCGGCCCCGGAACCAAGATTTTCTTCCCCTTCATCAGCAGCAAGCCGGCTCGAAAAACGGAGCGCCGCCTCGCCGCTCCGACCGGTCGTCGCTCGAGGGGTGGGGCAATTCACCCTTGACTCGGACACTCCGGTTTGAGTGCTTCGCCTCTTTCCCTTTTAACCAACGTTATGGCCAACACCTCCTCCGCTCTCAAAGCAGCTCGTCAAACCGAGCGCCGCACCCTCCGCAACAAAGCGGAAAAAACCCACCTGAAGACCCTCCGCAAGCAATTCAATGCGGCGGTTTCTTCCGAGGACAAGGATGCGGTCAAGAAGGCGGGCCCCGCCCTCGCTTCCGCGATGGACAAGGCTTCCAAGACCGGTGTCGTGCACAAGAATGCCGCTGGCCGGACGAAGTCGACCATCGCTAAGGCGCTCGCCTAAAGCCTAGCGAATCCTCGCTGCAGATTTTCTGCCCCGCCAAACCTTAGGGTCGGCGGGGTTTTTGTTTTGGCGCGCGGGTCAGTCATCGCTAGCTGATCAAGAACCTTGAGCGCTGCCGACCTTTCTACTCCCCGCATCTCCCTGCTTTCTTGGCGGCAGCCCCTGCCGGCCCAGGTCGCGGCTTGGATGGTCGAGCAGGTAGGGTGGGATGGCGAAGGCCCTCTCGACTTGAGCACGCGCTTGGTGCTGGTGCCCACGCGCCAGTCGGGTCGGCGATTACGGGAGGCCTTGGCCATCGCGGCGGAGGCTAGGGCGCAAGCCGTCTTTGCGCCGCGCGTCGTGGTCCCGGAATCCTTACCGGCGGAGGTGGCCACCCTAACCAAAGTCGCGACTCGAGATCAGATCTTGGTCGCGTGGATGCGCGTCCTGCTCGCGGCGCACCCCGCGCAGTATCGGGCGGTCTTCCCCGTCGATCCGCCGCGGCGCGATGAAGCTTGGGCGCGAAGGCTGGCGCAGCGGCTCGCCCGCGTGCAGTCCGAGCTGGCGGCCGGGGGATTACGCATGGCCGACGTGCTCAACGCGCCGGACATGCCGGAAGGCCCCCGCTGGCAAGAGTTGGCGGAGCTCGAAGCTCAGTTTGATGCCGTGCTGGCCGAGCGGGAAGTAGGCTCACCGGTCGTGGCGAATCAGGAGGGGCTGGCCTCCGTACAGGTGCCGGGGGGGATCGAGGCGGTAATTCTGGCGGGATGCCCGGACCCTAATCCGGTAGCGATCCGCTACCTCGAAATATTACTGCCAAAGATCCCGGTAGACGTGCTAGTCTATGGGCCGACGGATGCGGCGGCGGCCAGCGCATTTGACGGCTGGGGTCGACCGGTAGCGAGTCATTGGGCGCAGCGACGGCTGGTGCTGCCGGACTTCGCGGCCCAAGTGCGATTGGGGGCAGATCCGGCTCAACTCGCCCATCTCGTCGCCGCCCAAGCCCTTGCCGCACCCAAGCCCGAGGAGTGGTTGGCCGTGGCGATAGTCGATCCGGAGATCACCGCGCCACTGACCCGGGAGCTCGAGGATCACGGGAAAATGGTATTTTTACCGGAAGGCGAATCTTGGCAAAAAGGCGCGTTGTTTGGGCTCCTGCAGGTGTTGGCAAATCTGGTCGAATCCGCCGACTGCCGCGCGGTGGGAAATCTGTTGCGGTGCCCGGATGTGATGGTGGCGTTGTCCGCCAAAATCGAAGGAGGTATCGCGGCAGATACCCTCCTGCGACACTGGGACCGCGTGATGGAGAATCATCTCGTGCCAAGCCTCGAGGAAGCGATTGCCCAGTCCGGCACCTATCCGCAATTACGGGCCTCGCTCCGGATCGTCCAAGGCTGGGTAAGGTCATTGCAAAACGACCCGTTTGCGGCGGTCGCCGAGGCGCTCCCGTCCGTGATTTTCGGAGATCAGCTGGTGGCGAGCGACAGCGTGATGGCGGAAGGCGCGCGACGCTGGCTGGAGGCGGTGAGCAGCGTGAAGGAAGCCGTTAAAATGATGCCGAATTTGCCCGCGACCGCGCAGTGGCAACTCGCCTTGACCGGCTTCGGCGAAGGCTCGCGATTTGAGCCCCACCCGGCCGGTGCGATCGAATTGGGCGGCTGGCTGGAAGTGCTCTGGGCGGATGCGCCCCGGGTGGTGATCGCCGGGGCCAATGACGGTCAATTACCCGAGGCGGTGAGTGGGGATGCCTTTCTGCCGGAGGCGTTGCGCGAGCAGCTGAATTTAAAAACCAATGCGCAACGGCTGGCGGTGGATGCCTACCTGATGGCCGGCGTGGTCGCGAGTCGGCCGGCGGGGGATGACGTCTTGATTCTCGTCGGCAAGACGGCTGCCTCGGGTGACCCGCTGCGGCCCTCGCGGATTCTCCTGGCGGGGGATGACGCTTCCCTGCCGCAGCGCGTGAAGCACCTGTTCCAACCGTTGAGCACGGCGGTCGATAATTTGCCGTGGCGCCGAGCGTGGAAACTGCGGCCGCGCCGGGTGAAAATGAAGAAATCGATCTCCGTCACGGGACTGCGCGATTGGTTGGAATGCCCGTTCCGCTTTTATCTGAATCGAGGCTTGAGAATGCAGGCCGTGGAGCTGCCGAAAACGGAGCTCAATGCCATGGATTTTGGCACGCTGGTCCACGGGGTTTTGGAGGCGATGGGCCGGGATCCCGTTCTGCGAAAAACCACCGATGAAGCCGTGCTTCGCGAGGGGATTTTGGCGGATTTCGAGTCCCGCATCCGGCAGACTTATGGCGACAATCCGGCGCTGCCGCTCTACATCCAATTCGAGTCGGCGCGGCAGCGCTTGCGGCGGGTCGCCGCGGTCGAAGTAGCCGAGCGGCAAGCGGGCTGGGCGACGGACCGCGTGGAGTGGGAATTTACGGTGCCGTTGGGCGAGCTGACCATCACCGGCAAGATTGATCGCATCGACCGGCACGTCGATGGACGGGTGCGCGTCATCGATTACAAGACCTCCGATAAATCGCTGGATCCGTTGGCCAAACACTTGGCGACGTTGCGGCCGGACGACGAGGATCGTCCGGCGTGGTTGCAGGTCATGCATCGCGGGAAAGCACGACGGTGGATCGATCTGCAGTTGCCGCTTTATCGCATGGCTTTGGCGCCCGAATTTGGGCGCGACCTGGCTTGCGCATATTTCAATCTCCCGAAGGCAGTCGGTGAGACCGGCCTCGCGCTGTGGGACGATCCCGCCGACGAGCTGCAGGCGGCGGCTGAAGCGTGTGCGGCCGGCGTGGCGGCAGCGATTGGGGCGGAGGATTTCTGGCCGCCGGTTGATCAACTTTCGCGTTATGACGATGATTGGAACGCCCTGTTTCATTATGGCATAACGGCCAGTGTAGATGAAACGTGGATACGCGAGGCGGTGGGCGATGAGTAAGCTGGGTCATTTGATGATTTTGGCGTCGGCGGGGTCGGGGAAAACCTACGCTTTGACGACGCGGTTTGTGCGCTTGCTGGCGGCGGGCGCACCGCCCGAGCGCGTGGTGGCGCTGACCTTCACGCGGAAGGCAGCCGGGGAGTTTTTTGATGAAATCCTCAATCGGCTAGCTGGCGCGGCGGCAGCTGAAACCAAGGCCAAGACGTTGGCGGGGGAGATAGCGCGACCGACGTTGGGCGCGGCGGATTTTCGCGCGATGTTGCGGGCGATGGTCGACGCCATGCCGCGGCTCAACCTGGGCACGCTGGATGGATTCTTCGCCCAGATGGTGCAGGCGTTTCCACTGGAGCTCGGTTTGGGCGGGGACTTTGAACTGCTGGAACAGGCGCAGGCGCAACAGGAGCGGCAGCGGGTATTGGGGCTGCTGTTCAATGCCGGCCAGGCCAAGGCCGAGGCGCGTCAGGATTTTATTGAGGCATTCAAACGCGCGACCTACGGGGTGGAAGAGAAGGCGCTCCAGCGGCGGTTGGATTCGTTTTTGGATGAAAACGGGGAGACGTTTTTACAGGCGCCGGATGCGCGCGTCTGGGGCAATGCCGACCGGATCTGGCCCGAGGGAAACCCGTGGTTGGAAGGAGCGACGGCGCTGCCCCAGGCCATCGAGAGTTGCCGGGCGGCGCTGCCCTGGGCCGTCTTCAACGACAAGCAGCGCGGCGTGCTGGAAGACTTCCTAGGTGACTTGCAGGATTGGGAGGCGGGCTCCCCGTTGCCGAAGACGGCGAACACGCCGGTGAAAAATATTCTGAATGCCTGGGCCGCGTTCACCGCGGGCGCGGCGGAGATTCCGGTGGGCGGGAAACGGTTTGTCTTTGAGCCGGCGGCGGGGCGCGCGTTGGCCGGAGTGGTGCAGGCAATCATGGCGGCGGAGCTGATGCGGAAGCTCGAGGTCACGCGCGGCATTCACGCCGTGGTGCAGCTCTACGAGGAAAGATATAACCAAGAAGTGCGGCGAGCCGGGCGGCTGACGTTCGCGGATGTGCAGCGTTTGCTGCAACCGGCGACGAACGATCCGGTCGCGGAACAACGGCGCCTGTTGTTGGATTGGCGATTGGATGCGCGCTTCGACCACTGGCTGCTGGATGAGTTTCAGGATACGAGCCGCGACCAGTGGCGCATTCTGCACAATTTGGTGGATGAGGCCGTGCAAGACCCAGAAGGCGCGCGGAGTTTTTTCTATGTCGGCGATGTGAAGCAGGCCATTTACGGCTGGCGCGGGGGCGATGCGCGGCTTTTCCGGGAGATTTTTGATCACTACAATACGGCGGCGGCAGGCGCGATCGAAGAGCGGCACTTAGCCAAATCATGGCGGTCGGCTGAACCGATTATTGAGCTGGTCAACGCCGTGTGCGGAGACCAAGCCGCGTTGGCCACGATTGTGCCACCCGGTGTGGTGGCACGGTGGATACAGGAGTGGCAGGATCATGCGACGGCCCGACCCGAAGTTTCCGGCTACGCGGCGTTGCATTGGGCCGACGACGAAGCCGGACGATGGGCGGAGACCTTGCGGATCTTGCAATCCCTCGAGGCGGCGGAGCGCGGGCTGACGGTGGCGGTTTTGGTGCAGACCAATCGTAAGGGGGCGGAGTTGGCCGAGTATCTCCGCGCCGAGGGAGGGTTAGCGGCAGTCTCCGAGAGTGATCTGCAAGTCGCCTTCGATAACCCGTTTACGAGTGCGTTGCTCGCCCTGCTGCGTTGGGCGGGTCATCCCGGGGATACCTTCGCCCGAGAGGCGGTCGCGATGTCGCCGGTGGGCAAGCGACTCGCCGAACTCGGCTGGCACAGCGGGGCGGAGGTATCGCGGGAGATTTTGCGCGAGGTGCACGATGAGGGCTTTGCGGGCATGTTAGCGGCGTGGGTGCAGCGGCTGGGGCCGGACTTGGCGGCGGATGATCAATTCAGTCGATTGCGTGGCCGACAGGTAGTGGATGCGGCCCGAGCGTTTGATGACACGGGGTCGCGTGATATTGATGAGTTTTTGGCGTGGGTGGAGATGCACACGTTGCGCGAAGCGGAGTCGCCCGGGGTGGTGCGCGTGATGACGGTGCACAAGGCCAAAGGGCTGGGGTTTGATGTGGTGGTGCTGCCCGATCTGCAGGGCAATAGTGTGGCGCAGCGTCGGTCGGGCCTCGGGATTCATCGGGACGAGCAACGCGAGATCGACTGGGTGCTGGATTTGCCAACTAAGGCGATGGCGGAGGTAGATCCGGTGCTCAGCAGTTTGCTGGATGGTGATGTCGCCGATGCGAGCTACGAAGCGCTGTGCAAACTCTACGTCGCGCTCACCCGAGCCAAACGCGCGCTGCATGTTGTGATCGAGCCGGTGGGTAAGCGCACTTCGCGTAACTTCCCGAAGCTCATTACGGCGGCTTTGGGCGAGGAGTGGGCCCGAGGGGATGCGCAATGGTATGCAACGGAGGAACGGGATACCGACTCGGCCAACGCCGTCGTGGAACCGGTCCGGCCGGTAGCGTCAGAGCGACGCGTCGCGAGACGGCCAGCGCTCACGCCCTCGGGCGGCGAATCCGTCAATCGGGCGGCGCGCGAGTTTTTCCGGGCGGAAGGCGAGGGCGCCGCCGGTCGTGGTCAGGCCATGCACCGTGCTCTGGCGCAAGTTTCTTGGGTGGAAGACATGGCTACGGCGCAAATCCGATCAGCGCTGGCGGCCGCCGAGACGGGGGAGAACGTGATTGAATCCGCGATCGTGGCGGTGACATCGCCGGACCTGGCTAGCGTGTTTAGCCGGAAGGACCGAGGCACCGTCGAGCTGTGGCGGGAGCGGTCCTTTGAGATCGTATTGGAAGGCAATTGGATCACTGGGGTGTTTGACCGGGTGATGGTCTACCGGGACGAATCGGGCAAGATCACGGCCGCGACGGTCGTAGATTTCAAAACCGACGCAGTGGAGTCGGCCGAAAAACTCGCAGCGGCGGTCAAACGGCATCGGCCTCAGCTAAAAACCTATCGTCAGGTGGTGGCGCGGTTGACTCGACTCCCTTTGGAACATGTTGATGGACAATTGGTTTTCATCGAAATCGCTCACGGGGTGAGCTTGAGGTGAATTCGCGCTTTACAGGCGATGGCGCGGTCGGCATGGTCGCGGGCTCTTTTCCTTCAATCTACGAATTTAACACCATGGGTAACCTCAAAAAGAAGCGCCGTCTCAAGATGAACAATCATAAGCGCCGTAAACGCTTGAAGTCCAACCGCCACAAAAAGCGGAACTGGTAAATACTGCGCTGGGCGATGCCCGAATGTGCCCGGCGACGCAAGTTGCGGGGAAATTTCCCGTCCTTCGCGGACGGGTTTTTTGTGGGCGGATGGGGAGCGCCGGACAACGTTTTGCCGCTTCGGTCGAGCTCGCTGAGGGACCCCTTATCTCGCCCTCGGAATTCAGGGGAAATGCTAAGGGATGGTAAATAGCTTCACGGGAGCATTTAAGCAGCGGATTTAGCCTTGTGTTGGACCGGGGACATGAAGAGTTTTTCCTAGCCCCTGTCGCAGGGGGTGTAATTAGAAGTGATGGGTGATTAGTTGCGCCAGAGGGTGAGCCATTGGCCGTTGGCGCGGAGCACACGAAGGTTGGCGATGGCATCGGCATGAGAGGGATCCCACCAAGCGCCCG